>MDTD01089497.1_pt1 | contig 27060 bp, 22 predicted proteins | sample 811221 | NCBI WGS metagenome assembly MDTD01 (sample SAMN05326646, study PRJNA326480) | marine metagenome | isolation source: seawater | place: Pacific Ocean: South West | collected 2011 | reverse complement strand
TCACGGTCAGCAGCCAGGTGCAGGTAAGTAAAAACGATTTGGTCCTTTTTGATCAGTTCATACTCGGAAGGCTGGGGCTCTTTGACATGCATGACCATATCGGCGATGTCATACACCTCTTTGGGGGTATCGAGAATTTTTGCGCCCGCATCAATGTACATCTGGTCATCAAATCCAGATCCAACACCCGCGCTTTTTTCTACATAGACGGTGTGGCCTTTTGCTACCATCTGGTCTACACCTGCCGGGGTCATACATACACGGTTTTCCTGGGGTTTGATTTCCTTGAGAATGCCAACGATCATGTTTGTCTCCTTAATTAATAAAGGTTAATGCGTTCATTAACGGTTCCCAAACCTTAAAAGCAATTACCTTGCCAGGGGCACACCCACACCCATAAAAAAAATATGCCTGATTTTACAAGGAGTTACAGATACAGGTCAGACCGAATAAGAACCGACTTGAACAGATAGGCAAAGAGAGTTGGAAACAAAACGAACCAGTTCATCACTGAAAAATCAGAACCGCGCCGAAAAATGGAAACAAAATGAACCAGTGGCAATAAAAAGTTACAACTATTCCGGGAACCGCCGGTTGATACCGGTGAATTCATCGATGTGTTTCAAAAATAAATCAACCAGATGGGGATCAAAATGACTTCCCGCATCCCGTTCAAAGGTATCGATAATCTTTTCAATGGGCCAGGCATCTTTATAACACCGCTTATGGCTCAGGGCATCAAAGACATCGGCAATGGCTGCAATCCTGCCGAAGATATGGATATCTTCCCCTTTGAGGCCCTGGGGATATCCGTTTCCATCCCAGCGCTCATGATGTTGAAGCGCTGTAATGGCGGCAGCCTTCATAATGGACCGGTTGGATTTGTTCAGGATCTCGTACCCGATCCGGGCGTGCCCTTTAATGACTTCGAACTCTTCGGAACTCAGCCTGGCCGGCTTGTTCAAAATAGCTTCGGGAACGCCGATCTTCCCCACATCGTGCATGGGCGCTGCCAGCCGGAGCAGTTCGGCGCGATCTTCATCCATGCCATACTTGCGCGCCAGAAGATAGCAGACCTCAGCCACACGGGTGACATGATTTGCCGTTTCCTGGGACCGGGTTTCCACCACCTCCCCTAGAATAAGGATGACCTCTTTCTGGGTGTTGATGATTTCCCGTGCCAGACTGATATTGTCAAAACCGATGGATACATTATTAACGTAGATTCTCAGCAGATATCGCTCTTCAGACGACAGCAGTTCGGCTTTTTTAACGTAGAGGGCAGAGGTAAACCCCTCTTTGGTTTTAAACACACCGATATAAGCGTCATCAAGAAACTGTTCGCCTCCCTGGGCAAACATACGCTCATAGACCCCGGCCACCGACTCCGGCAACACCGCCTCAATGGGGGTGCCGTCCAGGTCCGCATACTCTCCGTTTCCGGCAATCATCAGCACCTTGCCTGCAGGAAACCCCACAAAGTAAGCACAGGAGATACCTTTTTGCTCATCCAGCCTGAGAATCTGGTCCAACTGCTCTAACACCTGGTGGCCGAACGTTCTAAACGACTTGTTTTTAAATACCAGGGAAGTGGAACGGATAATGGCTTCCAGACCTTCCCTGTTTCTTTCAATGGTTTTAAGGCTCTGATATGCCCTCAGGCAGGAGATGACTGACGTAAAAAGCTTCTGGGCGGTGAACTCAGGTTTGGTCTTGTATTCGTTGATATCATATTTGGATATGACGTTGTGTTCCGGGGCCTTGCCCGGCTGCCCGGTTCTCAGAACGATCCTAACCCTGCGGTTGTTCAGGGTATTGCGGATGTATTCCACCAGTTGAAGCCCGGTATCATCCTCTTCCATGACCACATCCAGGAGGATCATGGCAATATCGGGCTCGGCTGCCATTATTTTTCGGACTTCCCGGCCGGTATACGCTGAAATCAGAGACAGCCCCCTGCCGTCAAAGTAAAAGTCTTTCAGTGTAATCCGTGTGATTTCGTGAACATCCTCCTCATCGTCAACCACAAGGATTTTCCACCGGTCTTTGTCGGAAACCTCAGGCACCGCCTCCCGGCGGCCCTGCGTATCTTCACCGGCAAAGATCAGGGGTCCGTCGCTTTTCTCCGTGAATTTAAGCCCCATAGCCCAGGCCTCTCCTTCTCAGATTTTCTCCTTAAAATAGGTATCCACAAGGGATTCCGCAAGCCCAAGATAGGTGGAGGGTGACAGGTTCCCCATACGGGCCTTTACCTCAGGCGGTACCTTTTCAAGTCCGTCCACAAAATCCTGAAGCTCAGCTTTGCCGATTTTATGTCCCCGGGTAAGATCCTTGAGACGCTCGTAGGGATTCTTTTCACCATACACCCGCATCACGGTCTGGAAAGGTTCGGCCAGAAGTTCCTGGTTCTCCTCCAGATCCGTTGCCAATGCCGCCTCATTCAGATCAACCTTGGAAAGTCCTTTTAAGGCATTTTTTACACCGATACCAAAATATCCGAAGGCAGACCCCAGGCTTCGAAGCACGGTACTGTCGCTCAAATCCCTTTGAAATCTGGACTTCTGAAGCTTCACCGCCAGATGTTCCATCAAGGAAATGGCAATTCCCATATTGCCTTCGCTGTTTTCAAAATCAATGGGGTTCACCTTATGGGGCATGGTGGATGACCCGGTCTCCCCCTTTTTTACCCGCTGTTTAAAGTATCCGAGACTGATGTACCCCCACATGTCACGATCAAAATCAATCATGGTGGCAGCGGCCCGAACCATGGAATGAAGGACCTGGGACAGGGCGCTGTTGGGGTTGATCTGGGTGGTGAACAAGATGGGTGCAAGTCCCAGATGGTTGCGAATGAAGCGACGGGAAGCGTCAATCCAGTCCACTTCGGGAAAGGCGAACAGGTGAGCGTTATAGTTGCCTGTAGCCCCGTTGATCTTTGCCTGGACTTCCTTGGCGGAAAGAAAGGCGATTTCCTGGTTCATGCGCCAGGCGTAGTTAATGAACTCCTTGCCCACGGTGGTTGGCGTTGCCGGCTGACCGTGGGTACGGGACATCATGGGAACGGATTTGTAGGCGGCCGCTTTTTCTTCAATGGCAGCCACGTATTTTTTCAGTAAATCAACAACGAGATCCTTGCCCTGTTTCAACATCAACCCGTAGGCCGTGTTATTGATATCTTCGGAGGTGCAGGAGAAATGAACCCACTCACGGATACCTGAAAGGCCGGCATCATCCATTTTTTCCTTGATGAAGTATTCCACCGCCTTTACATCATGGTTGGTCTTTCGTTCAATCTCTTTTACCCGTTCGGCATCGCTGATGCTAAAGGCCGTCACAATATCATCCAGGGCGTCCAGATTCGGCACATCGGCAGACGCAGCCGGATCAACAGCCGATCCAACCTGGTGAAGTTTTAAATCCTTGATGATGAACTTCAGCCATTCAACTTCCACCTTGACACGGTGACGGATCAGTCCGAATTCACTGAACAATTCGGACAACTCCTCTGTGAGCCGGGCATATCGCCCGTCAAGAGGGGTAATAGATGCAACCTTTGTCATAATTTCTCCATATTTAGAAAACCGTGAATACCTTACCGGTTGAAAAGAGCCAACACCCTAAATTAATTTACAATATTCACGCATACAAATTCAATCCAAACGAAAAATATCCCATACAAATACCAGACTATCCCGCAATTAACAATCTTAAATCAAAAGGCAACCCGCCGTAACCCCGGGAAAATCACCGCCCATCATACCAGATTCCGCCCTGATTCTCAATCCGTGGAACATGATCGGCCAGGGCTGTAAACCACGGAATCATCTTATCCGGCCGATATGCCATCACATACTTGACAAGGGTCCGGGTTTTAAAGTATTTTAGCACCTTAATTTTTTGAGTGAATCAATTTTAGCGCCTTGCAGGAGTACAAATCTTATGGCATTAACCAAAACCATTATTGCAGAAAGAATACAGGACAAATTAGACCTCTCCAGAACCGCGACCTACGAGGTCATGGAAGAGTTCTTAGAGATTATAAAAGAAACCATTGAAAACGGCGAAGACATCATGATCAGCGGCTTCGGCAAATTCTGCGTCAACGAGAAAAAGGCACGGAAAGGCAGAAACCCCGCCACTGACGAAGAAATGATCCTGCCCGCCAGGCGCGTTGTCACCTTCAAGTGTTCAGGCAAGCTTCGCGACCAGATCAACGCCTGATCCCAAGCCACGCCATTGCCAATGTTCATCTCTGACCAAGCGATCACCGCCATCATCCTTGTGGCCGTTACAGGCGGATATGCCGCCAATCTCCTGGCAGACTTCCTGAACATTGGCAATTTATCCCCTGCCCTGCCCCGGTCCTTTGCAGATGTATACGATGCAGACCGGTATGAAAAGTCCCAGCAGTATCTTAAAGAGACCACCCGTTTAGGTGTCATCACCGCCACGGTGGACCTGGTTGTGCTATTGATTGTCTGGTTTTCAGGCGGATTCGGAATGCTTGATGATTTCGTCCGCGGCCTTCATCACGGGCCCGTGGTTTCCGGCCTGGTTTTCATAGGCATCCTGGCAGCCCTGAAGTTTGTGATATCCCTGCCCTTTTCCGTATACGCCACCTTTGGCATTGAAGCGCGTTTCGGATTCAACAAAACCAGCCCGGGACTTTTCCTTCTGGACACAGTTAAATCCATTATTCTGGGTGTCGCCTTAGGTGCACTGCTGCTGTCGGTGATCCTCTGTTTTTTTGATGTGGCCGGCCCCCTTGCCTGGCTCTACTGCTGGATTGCCACAACACTTTTTTTGGTGGCAATCCAATATATTGTTCCCACCTGGATTATGCCGTTGTTCAACAAATTCACCCCCCTTGAAGACGGCACGCTCAAAGAGGCCCTATTCGCCTATGCCAGATCCATTGATTTTCCCCTGGCCCAGATTTTTGTGATGGACGGGTCAAAACGGAGCGCCAAGGCCAATGCCTTTTTTACAGGTTTTGGAAAAAACAGGCGCATCGTACTCTTTGACACCCTGATCCAGGCCCACGACACCCGGGAGCTTGTTGCCGTATTGGCCCATGAAATGGGACATTTTAAGAAAAAACACATCCGCAACCGGCTGATGCTGGGTATTGTCCAGATGGGAATTATTTTCTACCTGCTCTCCCTGTGCATCTCCCAGGAAAGTCTTTTTACCGCGTTTTCCGTGACCACCCCATCCGTATACGCAGGCCTTATCTTTTTCAGCCTGCTGTTTTCACCCGTGGATATGGTGATCTCGGTGGCACTGCAAAAGATCTCCAGGCGGGATGAATATGAGGCGGACCGTTTTGCCGCAGACACCACAGGTGCCCCGTCCGCCTTGATCTCGGCACTGAAAAAACTGAGCGCACAGAATCTGTCCAACCTGACGCCCCATCCCTTTTACGTGTTTTTGAACTATTCCCACCCGCCGGTGTTGGAGCGGATGACCGCCTTAAACAAGATCGCGGACCAACAGGAAAGCAAATAAGCGTGGAACGGATTCTGGTAACCGCGGATATTCACGGCAGCCTCAGTTCCTGGCTGACCATTCGCGCCCTTTTAGGGGAGAAGGATGCCCTGGCCGTGGCAGGAGATCTGTTCGATACCCGTTACGGCCACTACGGCCACCCGGATTTTAGGCCGGAGGATATCCGCTCGGATCTGAAGCAATTGCCCAATCCGCTTCATTATGTTTACGGGAATTGCGATGTGTCAGGCTTCTGTCCGGGATACGACCATGAAAAAACATTCCGGGCCTTCGGAAAGTCCATCTTCATCCACCACGGCCATCGGCCGGTGCCGGCAGGATGCAGGGCAGATATCATCATCCAGGGGCACACCCACCTTTGCCACCTGGAGCGAAAGGATAGCACCATCTTCATGAACCCGGGCAGCATCGCACACCCCAGAAACCAATTGACCACCTACGGCTGGATTGACCCGTCAGGCGTCCGGCTGGTGGAACTGAAAACTGCAGAACCCATCGCAGAAATTTCTTTTTAGCAATAAGGGTATCAATCCTCACCCACAGGGTTCACCCGCCGGACCGGTGTGATGGACTCCACCCGGCCGATCCCCGTATTCCTTGACCTGCGTCTCTGGGCCTGCACCTTTTTTTTCAGCGCCATATGGCGGCGGTAATTCTGATAGGCGTCAAGGGCAGGTTTTCCGGACGATCGCTTGGGAGTGTCAGCGGACGAATCCTGATGCATGTCAGGTGCAGCGGTTTTCAAAAAGGTATGGAAAGAACGCTTTACCTGTCGTGGCGTTTGCCCTTGTGCTTTTCCCGGAACGGGTGGGGCCTTTTTTTTCTTGGGTGGTACGTCTTTGCCCCCGGTTTTTACGGTCCGGACCCTAAAATGCCGGGATACGGATGTAAAAAAACCGGATACGGATGCCTTGGAAGCTATGCCGGGCGCTCTCTTTTGGGGTGTTTTTTCAGGCAGGCGGGGCATAATATACTTAAATGCCCCGTTGATCTCCTTCATCCGGTTCTCCGCATCGCGGGCTTTATGTGCATCACCGGCAAACCGGTCCGGGTGGCTGGTTTTGGCCAGTGTCCGGTAGGCTGTCTTGGCATCGGCAGCGCAGGCATCAGGCTGAAGCCCTAAAATTTTCATGGCAGTGGGTTTATCCATGTTTCGACCATACGCCCGAGTGTAATACTTCGTCAAGTCCCAGGGGGTTGGATTCAATTGAAAAAGGCGGGATGAAGTGCTACTATTGCGCCCGGTAAATACCGCGACTCGCGATCTTAAGGAGGTTTCATGACGGCAATCGACTACACACCGGTCACCCTTGGGGCGAACCCCGACCAGGACGCATGGTTCACCGCATTTTTTCTTGAAAACCATATTGATCCTTTTGCCTACCCCACCAAGGTGGGCAGTAAGGAACAGGTGGAATTCATGGTTTTCCCCGAAAATGACGAACGATTCTTTCCCTGCTCGGACCGGATGTTCAACGCCATTATGTCCAGAAAAAGCGGCCGGTTTCTTTTGGCCAGATACAGGGAGGTCTATGACAAAATCGTCCGGCTTGTGGATGAGTTCACCGATTCCGAATATGAACGCAATTTTCTCACCGGCCTGATCAGGATCAAGTATGAGCACGAAATCGAAAGCCGGCTGCTGATCCCCTCCCGTCTTGAAAAAAGGCTGTACAAAATTTTCTTGAGCCGCACCCACATCGAAGACCCCTACGCCGGTCGAAAAAGAGAGGAAAACCATCGTGCAAGGCGCCTGATGACGTCAGAGACCTTCAACAAAAGCCTGAACCATATCAACGGCACCATAGACAATATTGAAGATATCGGCCTTGCGGAACTCAGAGAGCGAATAAAGGAAATTGAGTTTAAACGCCTGCTCAGTCTCCTTGGGGCCGGCAAGCTCTGGCGGGATGACAATTTCAAGGTGCCCTCCCTAAACGGCGTAAAAAAATTGTTCAACACCCCTGTCACCGGTAACGGCCTGTCTGAACTCATTCAACTGATTCACAGGCCGAAGTCGAAAATCCTCTGGCTCCTTGACGAGGCCGGGGATGCCGTGGCGGATATTCAGATCGCCAAATTTTTAGCGGGGCTGGGACATGTAATCATACTTGCGGTAAAGGAAACTCCTTTTTTCAAAAAGGTCTCGCTCCATGACATCCGGACAGATCCCGTCCTTAAAAAGACCCTCGACACTGCCCAGTTCATCCATGAAAAAGCCATCAGCAAAAACAGGCTGGTCCAGCGCCTGAAGCAGGATGAAAACCTGTATGTGGTATCCGACGGCACCCAGGAAACCCTGAATCTGCTGTTGGTGTCCACCACCTTCTCACGGATATTTAAAGAAGTGGACTGTGTGATCTCCAGGGGGCCGGAGCAAAAAAATAGGCTGATCCACAGCCATTTCCGATTCACCCGGGATATCATCAATATCAGTGAGGAAGAAGAGGGGCTAAACATCACCTTCAAACCCAGGCATCCGGAGTTCATCAACTTCAGCCACACGGACCTTGAAGAAAAGGCCGGACGGATCATCGACCAGATGAAGACAGCCAAATCCAAGCATATGACGGTGATGTTCTACAGCGGCATTATCGGTTCCATCCCCGGCAAAATCGATGTGGCCAAAAAAATCATGGGGGTCTTCATTAACCATTTGAACACGCAGTCCGCGGATCTGTTCATCATCAATCCATCCTTATACTATGAACCCGGCATGGATGCGGACGACCTCATGTACATGTGGGAAATTGTCCAGCGCAGCGGCTACATAGACATCTGGCGGTTCCAGACCGCCGATGATATTGCGGAAAGCTTTGCCCTGATGAACCGCAAGGTGCCGCCGGAATGGATCGGAAAGGACGCCACCTACAGTACGGGGTGCACCAAGGAAATGCGCATCGCCCAGGATGTCCAGAAAAGAAATCCGGAAATGCAACTCATCGGCCCGTCCCTTGACAAATTTATGCGCCGGGACGAATACGGTGTGGGGTCCATGTACGACCAGCGGCTGGCAGGAATATGACCCCCCCGGTACTTGGGCCGGATGTAGCCGGATAGAAGACAGCGCCGTTATAATTTCAGGCGGATTTCAAGGATTCCACCGCCTTACGAAATGCCTTGAGGGCAAGCGTTGCGCAATGATGTTCTTTTTCGGGAAGGGTTTCAAGATAGGCAATGATGTCCGTTTCCTGAATACTTAATACGCCCTGGATATCTTTGCCTTGGGCCAGATGAATAATCGTATTGGCACAGGCATGGGTATAGATACACCCTTTGATATCATAGGAGATGGCCGAGATCTGATCTCCGTCAGCCATCAGAAAAAACATGATGGTATCACCGCAGTCCCGCTTTGCGGAACCGTATCCGTCTGCCTGATGCACCGTCTCCTGGTGATCCCTTTTCATGGACATTTCAAGAAATGCCATGGAGTGGTCGTTCCAGAAATCAAATTTTTCCTTTTCCTGCTGCGCCATTGGATTGTCCTTATTCTGATCGTTTTATTCACATCCGTTACCGTTTGTCTGAGTATATTAAGGATAATCCCCGGACTTGCAATATATCCTTAGGAGAAAACTATTCACACCAGCCTAAAAAATGTGGTATTGATTTATTTTATTCTTGCTGGATTTCGTCAAAAAAATTCTAAGGACAAGAAATGCTAAAACGAATTAATCCAACCCATACCGATGCATGGCGTGAACTGAATCACCATTATGCCCGGATAAAATCTGTCCACATGAAATCCTTGTTTGACCGGGACCCGGAACGATTCGATCATTTCAGCATCACCCATGATGACATCCTCTTTGACTATTCAAAAAATATTATCACCGATGAGACCATGGCACTGCTGTGCAATCTGGCAGGTCAAACCGGCCTGGAAGAAGCCATAGATCTGTTCTTCAGCGGCGAAAAAATAAACGAAACCGAAGACCGCGCCGTGCTCCACACCGCCTTGCGGCACCCAAAACAGGACGCCTTGATACTGGACGGCCGGGATATTATGCCCGGGATCCGCCGGGTACTGGGACAGGTAAAAGAGTTCAGCAATGAACTCAGGTCCGGCAGGCTTAAGGGAGCGACAGGGCGCCCCATAACCGATGTGGTGAATATCGGCATCGGCGGCTCCGACCTTGGCCCTAAAATGGTTGTCCGGGCATTGCGGCACTATGGCAAAAAAGGACTGCATCTCCATTTTGTTTCCAACGTGGACGGCTCACAGATCCATGACACATTATCGGAACTTAACCCTGAAACCACCTTTTTTCTCATCGCGTCCAAAACCTTTACCACCACGGAAACCATGACCAACGCCCGGACGGCCAGACAATGGCTGGTGGATGCCTTATGGCACGATACTGCTGTTGCCGACCATTTTGCAGCCCTGTCCACCAATGAGCAGAAAATTTCAGAATTCGGCATCCGCCCTGAGCGTACCTTTAAATTCTGGGATTTTGTGGGGGGACGATACTCCCTGTGGTCTGCCATCGGCCTTCCCATCAGTATCGCCATCGGATTTGACGGTTTTTCCGCACTTTTGGAAGGCGCCCACAGTATGGACAGGCATTTTAGATCCGCACCCTTTGAAAAAAATATCCCGGTTGTACTGGCACTGCTGGGGATCTGGTACAATAATTTTTTCAAATGTGAAACCGAAGCTGTTCTGCCCTACATCCAAAGCCTGGATCTGTTGCCTGCATACCTGCAGCAGTTGAGTATGGAGAGCAACGGGAAAAGCGTAGACCGCAGGGGTGAAACGGTCACCTACCCCACCGGGCAGATTCTATGGGGAGAACCCGGCACCAACGGGCAGCACGCTTTTTTTCAGTTAATCCACCAGGGTACCAGCCTGATACCGGCAACCTTTATCGCAACGGCCACCCCCAGTGTCGATGTGGGGGAACACCACGACATTCTCATGGCGAACTGCTTTTCCCAGACCGAGGCGTTGATGTGCGGCAAATCCCTGGCGCAGGTGAACGGGGAAACGACAACTCCCAAAACAACCAAAGCCGCCCCATACCGCGTGTTTACAGGCAACCGCCCGTCCAATACCATCCTTATGGATCACCTGACCCCCAAAACCCTGGGAAGCCTGATTGCCATCTATGAACACAAGGTGTTTGTCCAAGGGGTGATCTGGAATATTTTCAGCTTTGACCAATGGGGGGTTGAGCTTGGAAAAGAATTATCCCAAAAAATCCTGGCTGAAATACAGTCGAAAGACATTGCACCCGGAGAACCTGCGGCTTCCCATGACAGTTCAACCACAGGTTTGATTTCAGCCTATAAAAAAAGGCGGCGCAGGTCTTCGTAATTCAGCCGGAGGATACTTAAAAAAAAGGCACTCCCATCCGATATACAGGTTATTATATATTTTTTTAATTATTCGTATTATATTAGGGTATAATTTCACTAAAAAACCGGATGTAGAAACAGGGAATGCCATGACGATTGATGTCAGCACAGATAGAAGCGCAGACCTGACCATATTTACGGTGAAAGGCAGCGCAAGCTTCGAAGACCTGATGGCCGCGATCAAAAGGTTCTACGATAAGGACCCCACGGCCAATGTCATCTGGAATCTCGAGCAGGCCTCTGTCTGGGATCTGACCGTCAGTCAGATCGAAAAACTGGCAAATTATACGCCGCGAATCAAAAAAAGCCGCTCCGGCAATAAAACAGCCTTTGTGGCCTCCGACGATATCACCATCACCCTGTCGAACCTGTTTATTCAACACGGGCTGGCCCAAAAGATCAAACGAACCGTCAAAATTTTCAACTCCCGGGACAATGCCCTTGCCTGGATAAAGGGCACCCTTCAGATATCCGCCCACAAACCGACAGCATCAAGACCGGAAAAACGCAATCAGTTATAGATGATACCACAGACCCCACTTGACACCTGAAACGCTTCGAACCTGGAGATCGCCATGAAAAAGTTACTCTTCCGGATATCACTCGGCCTTATTGCGGTCATTTTTCTTCTGCTCGCCATATTCCATCGCCCCCTGTACCGGGCTTATCGTGTCGCCACCCTTTTCGACGAAGCACAGATCGCCGAAAACTTCCGGAGCATGGATACCATATTTGACAAGGCTGTCATGAATAAGGGCAACCCGCATTTTGCGCTGGCAAAGGCGCCCCGCCCCATCACGGATACATACCTATGGCAGGGCCGGGAAAAAAGCATCTCCGCATTTTTAAAAGAGAACTCAACCACAGGACTTCTGGTGATCAAAGACGGCGTTATCGTCCATGAAGCATACTTCCAAGGGAACACCAAAGACTCAAAAGTCATTGCCTGGTCCGTGAGCAAATCATTGTTGTCTGCCGTCTTCGGAATAGCCGTACATGAAGGGTTTATTGATATTGAAAAAAACGTTGCCCATTACGTACCGTACCTCAAAGAGAGCGGCTACGAAAAAGTCCGCATCAAAGACGTTCTTCAGATGTCCTCGGGTATCCGCTTTGATGAAACTTACAGTGATCCGGATTCCGACATCAACCGGATGGGGCGGTCCCTGGCCCTGAACACATCCATAGACGCGTTTGTCAAATCGCTGAAAAATGAACGCCCACCCGGCACCTATAACCACTACGTCAGCATGGATACCCAGGTACTGGGTATGATTCTCAGGGAAGCCACCGGTGAACCTGTCGGCGCCTACATGGAAAGAAAACTCTGGCAGCCCCTGGGTACGGATGCAGATGCCTATTGGCTCACGGACAACGAAGGCATGGAATTGGTGTTCGGCGGTCTGAATGCCACAGCCAGGGACTACGCCAGGTTCGGACTGCTCTATCTTAACAACGGAAAACTCAACAACCGTCAGATTGTGCCCGAAGCATGGGTTAAGGCCTCGATCACTCCGGATGCCCCCCACCTGATGCCGGGCCGCCGGGAGCCGGGCAAAGACTACCCGTTAAGGGGGTACGGATACCAGTGGTGGATTCCCCCCGGAGGCAACGGCGATTACTCGGCCATCGGGATATACAACCAGTATATTTACATCAATCCGGAGCTCAAGGTGGTAATTGTTAAAAATACGGCCTATGCGGATTATAACAAGGACGGCAACGAGAAGAGCCGGGAAAACATTGCCGTACTCAGGGCCATTGCCAACGCTCTGGAGTAGTCCATTCAGTTTGCGCAACAAAGCGCAGCAGGACCGAAACCTCCCGCTGCACTTTGTTGATCTGCTTCATCAGACATAAGAAGTTTGGGCGGCACACGTTCATAGGCACCCCTAAGCAACCTCACAATACACAACCAAAATCCCCTCGCTCCGCAACAATCGTCTTCATCCGTCTTATTATAAACGGTTAAAAAATTAAACAATACCTGTACCGAATCACCCAAATGGGTGTTGTTCTTTTTTTTCCGCCACACCATACTCTACGGCAGACTCAACCGCGACGTCATCAAATGAAACAAAGCCAAAGCAGATAACGGCGTTTTATATTGAGCATATAATCCAGGAGATTACGGGCTGTGAAAAGAATAATAAACCGAAGAAACTTTTTAAAATACGCACTGATGTTCGGACTCTCATTGACGCCCGGGGTATCAAAGGCAACCGGGGAATCTGAATTACCCCCAAAGGACAGAAAAAATCCCGGCATCATCGATGTCCACCACCATATTCTCCCTAAAGTCTATACCGAAACGCTTTCAAAAATAGGCATCACCAGGGCCAATGGGGCACGCTTTCCACATTGGGATCCCCAAAAATCAATAAAGCTCATGGATCGAAATGGGATCAGGACGGCACTGACCTCAATTTCTTCGCCTGGTGTCTATTTTGGAGATACCGGCTTTGCCATCGAACTTTCCAGACGCTGCAATGAATTCTCTGCAGACCTCATCAGCCAATACCCCGAACGTTTCGGAGGGTTTGCCGTACTGCCGCTGCCGGACACCCAGGCAGCCGCAGCAGAGATTGCGTACGCCCTGGATGTATTAAAACTCGACGGTGTGGTTTTATTAAGCAACGTGGAAGGAAAATATCCGGGAGATCCGCAATTTGACGAGGTGTACGCGGAGCTGGACCGGCGAAAGGCCGTGGTGTACGTTCACCCGACGGAACCCCACGACAACCGATTTCCAGAAATGAACCTGCCCCCCTCCTTTTTTGAATTTCCCTTTGATACCACACGGGCCGTTGCGACGCTGATCGGAAGGGATATCCCCGGGCGGTTTCCCAACATCCGGTTCATCATCGCCCATGCCGGAGGCACGGCCCCATACTTGGCCTGGAAAATGTCATTGACGGCCCGAATCTCTTCCATGGACGGCAGCCGGGCGGTTTCCTGCCTGAAGCAGTTTTATTATGATACGGCCTTGTAAACATCCCGGTATCCGTTAAACCTGCTATCCGAACTTGCCGGTACCGGACAGTTGCTATACGGCAGCGACGACCCGTTTGCCCCGGAGGTTGTCACGTCATCTTCTCTATGGGAACTCAGAAACAAGAGCGGATTTAGCAAAGAAAATCTTGAGAGAGTGCTCACATCCAATGCAAAAGGATTATTTCCGCGTTTAAACCTATAGATCCATCTGGTAATAAAGGAGAATAATATGATCCGATGTTTTTTGTTTTTGCTTGCCTGCCTGTTTCTTTTGAGTGAATGTCCGTCCCAATTGCAAGCCCAGGATACGTATCCGGAGTTCAAGTTCTCCCCACACTCGGCGTACTGGCCGACAAATGGGTGGAAATACTCCACACCGGAAACACAGGGGATGCATTCCGGTCACCTGGCCATGATGTTCAAGCAAATCAATGACGGGAAATACTATATCAACAGTGTGCTTGTGGTGAAAAACGGATATATCGTGGCTGAAGCCGACCGGAGTGAACCGGAGCATACCCGGCCTCTCTGGTCTTCCACAAAAAGCATTCTGTCCGGGCTGGTGGGTATCGCCCTGGACCGGGGAGTACTCAAAAACCCGGATCAAAGGACGCTTGAGTTTTTTCCCCGCCAGGAAACTCAAAAAAAAGATCCCCTGAAAAAGGCAATACGTCTGGGACACCTCCTATCAATGCGTTCCGGACTGGACTGGCCTGAAACACAAACGAGTCTGGCCTACGATAAAAACCCGGAATACCAGATGGAGATGAGCCATAACTGGGCCGAATATGTATTAAAAAGACCCATGGCCCAAAACCCCGGAACGATCTTCAACTACAGCTCAGGGAACTACATCGTGCTGACAGCGGTTCTGAACAACGCCGGACTGGATGTGGAACGGTTTGCCCGCCGGCACCTGTTTGCCCCTTTGGGCATCACCCCGGACAGATACTTCTGGAATAAAACCAATGAAGGGCTGCCGAACGGAAGCCACGGCCTTGTCATGTGCCCCAGGGATATGGCGAAAATCGGGTACCTTTATCTGAAGGGCGGGCAATGGGACGGCCGCCAAGTCATATCAAAAGGATGGGTCAGCGCGTCTGCAAAGATACAGGCTCAAATGAACTGGAAGGGATTTGTGGCGAATCATTACGGATACGGGTGGTATCTGCAACCCTATGGATTCCACTCTTTGGGGTACCAGGGCCAGTTCATTGTCGTAATGCCCGGTATTGATGCGGTTGCAGTGTTCACTTCCGAGCTTGCCCTGCATGAACTCGAACTGCCCTTAAAATGGGTTGAAACGTATATTGTTCCGGCGGCGAAGGCCGGCAGCCCCATACCACCGAATAAGAAGAACGCGTCGGCACTGCAAAGGGAAATCAAAAAGTTTGACGAGACCCCATACTGGTAATCTCCATCAAACTTAAGTTCCAGGGTGTTTTCATTATCACAAATCATGGTTATCCTTATGTTGATCAGCGGCAAAGCGCATCCCCACCTTGCCGCTGAATTCGCCATTAAATCTTTTTCATTACAATCTTTACAATGTCGGTCAGTTGATCTATTTCATTTTCCGTAATCGTCAGCGGCGGCCGCAATACCACACTTTCTTTTGCCACTGCCCCCTGTACGACAAAAAGACCGTTGTTCCGCGCCGCCACACAAAAATCTTTGGCCACATCCCTGTCTTTAAACCGCATGGATACGAGAAGCCCCATGCCGGAGACGGAATCAAGCACTTCGGGTTTGTCCTGCAATAATGACCTTAAATCATCCATCAGTCTCTTTCCTGTTTTCTGCGTTTGCTCCCACGGACGCTTTGCGTCATACTGATCCAGCATATGACACGCCACCCTGCAGCCCACATCATGCCCGCCGAACGTACACAGATGAATTAATGGATGCGCATCAAAAAAAGTTTTAACCTCTGGTGTAAACACAAGGCCCGTCATAGGAAAAACACCTGCTGTGACGGCTTCGCCGAAAACGAGTATATCCGGTTCAACCCCGTAATAATCCTTTGCGAACTTATGGCCGGTCCGGCCGAACCCGGTCTGGGTCTCATCAAAGATCAGCAGCGTACCGAAATGCTCGCACAATAGTTTAAGCTCACGCAGATACTTCTCATCAGCTTTCCGGCAGTGGTTCTCCGCCTGTACGGGTTCCAGGATAAACGCGGCAGTATCATGATTGATGGATTTTTGGGCAGCATCTATATTGTTGAACTCAACAATTGTCTGCCCCGGAATCAGGGTGCCAAACTGTTTTTTATCCCCACGGTCCGAAAGTCCCATGGAAAATCCGGTCTCTCCGTACCATCCGCCGTCCACCGAAATGAGTTCAGTCTTGCCGGTATATCCCCTGGCAAGTTTGCAGGCGGCATCCATGGCTTCCCCACGGACCACCGTAAACAGTGAACAGCTCAAATCCCCTGAAATGAAATCGGCAAGCCTGCTGGCAAGCGTTGCCTTTTCTTCTGAAATCAACACGAAATTTCCGTGATCGGTCTCACGTGCGGACTGTTTGAGTACCTCGACGGCCGATGTATTTTTCCGGCCGAGGTTGTAGGTTGACGCACCGGAATAACCGTCAATATAGGCATTTCCATCCACATCGTATAAATAAGCTCCCTTCGCATGGCTTTCCACAATATCCAAGCCGTGCGCGGATAATCTTTCCACCAATCCTTGGGAAAAAAGGGATCTGGCTTCGCTGATCAATTCTTTTGTCATCGCACCTTTCTGTATCGCTTTATATGCTGGCATCGTCGTCATGGGGTATTCCTTTCTCTTTTTTTACATACCGAACTTGCGTAAGAGAACATTCACAGGGATCAGGATATCGTCTTCATTGAGCCATTTTCTGACAATGGGTATCTTTGACAGGGGCAAGAGGAAAAACAGGTAAAGCCGCTGTATGGACACCGCTTTTTTAAACCGGTTCAAAAATTCATCCACCTGGGTTTCCGTCACCGTCAAGGGAAGCATAAACCGCATCACCTGGGGGGCGTTACCGGAATATGCCGCAAAGATCCCCGAATTTGACAGACAGTCGGCCATGAGCACCCCCATAAATTCCTGGGTATATTCAATACCGATCATCAGGCCCTTGCCACGAATTTCTTTGATAATGGATGCATTGTTTTCCATGATCCGGGTCAGTCCCTCTTTTAAACGCGTCCCCATCATTTCCGCATTTTCCCAGAGTTTTCGCTCCAGAAGTACGTCAATCACCTTTGAAGAGACCTGGCAGCTGATATCATTTCCCCCGCCGGAGGATGTATGGAAAAAAGGATTCCGGTTAACGTATCCGGCCAATTGCTCAGTGTCACGGTAAACGATGGCGCCGTTGGGGCACACCCCGCCGCCGATGGATTTCGCCAGGCACATGATATCCGGCACCACGCCCGAATGCTCGGAAAACCAAATTTTTCCGGTCCGGCCGAACCCGGTCTGAATTTCATCAAAAATAAGGATAATGCCCAGTTCATCACACAGGGTTCTTAAGCCTTGAAGATACGCATCCGTGGCCACATGGATTCCCCCTTCGCCCTGCACAGGTTCAAGCAGGATGGCGGCGGTTCTTTTTGAAGCGATTGCCCGGATGGCGGGAAGATCGTTGAAAGGCACCAGGCGGCACCCCGGCATCAGGGGTTCGAACAATTCCTTATAATAGGCTTTTCCCCCGACAGACAGACTGAACCCGGAATGACCGTGGTAGGCAAGTTCCATTGAAATAACCTCATCTCTGCCTGTGGCGCCCTTGGCAAGTTTTATGGCGGCCTCTATGGAATCGGCTCCGCTGCCGGTGAAAAGCACCTTGTTGGGTCGCCCGGGGCAAGGGAAGAAAGCTTTCTGGCAAGCTCTATTTTCGGTACGGAAAGAAGATTCGGTGTTCCCATATCGGATCGGTCCGCCTGGGCACAAAAGGCGCCCACCACCTTTGCATTGCACCGCCCTGTGTTGAATGAACCTGCAGAAGAAAAACAATCAATATAGGCTTTACCGGATTTCCCATCCACAAATGCCACGCCCTTCCGGCGTGTCTCCATAATATCCAGATGCCCCGCCATCAGGAAACGGATCTGGCCTTGTGAAATGTGCTCTCCGAATTGCTTGAAAATTTCATTTTTCTTCTTTGCACTCATTGCATTGAGTTTTTTTGCTCCCATGCATGCCTCCAAATCTAAAAGGGTTATTACCGGACAAAACACCGCTGCGACTCATGTCATTCGGCACTGCCCTTCTGCAATCGGCATACCTGTTTATTAAAATTTTTATTTAAGTCATTAATAACAGCCCCTTAGATACATCTCATTCATTTGAGTCACCGCAAAAACCCAAAACTTTATCAAATATGGTATTTTTTAAATCCGTTCGCAATATTTGATGAAATATAGAAATTTTGTCGGCCTCTCTGGGGAGCGTATTTTGATTTTCAGGTATTTTGTGCGCGTGGAAGGGGCCTTATCCATCAACAGTCCATTGCAGAAAATTATGATATATGGTAGTTGAGGCGAACAAGCTGTCATATAAGACAACTACAATAAAATACTGACCCCACCAGGAGGTATTAAAATGATCAATAAAACGAAATTTTTTATGGATGCCACATTAAATATCTGTTCCACCCTGGATATTGAAACCGCCCTTTGGAACTGCCTGTTCTATCTAAAGGATTTTTTGCCCGCAACCCATATGGGGTTTCATGTCTATGATTACGAACTGGGTATCACCGAGACTATCGCCATGGCGGATATGTCCGGCGGACAAACCGTATCGTTAAAAAACCTGCATGACATTGATGTTCGAAATGACATCAAGGAAAACTGGGTTCAGGGCGTCCATTGTTTCGACAGGATCGGGGATCTGTCTTTTCTCAGGGCGACTGCCCGGGAGTTCGGACTGTCAGAGGCCTCGGCAATGATAATGGACCTGATGCTGGAAAACGAAGAAGTGGGGGTCGTCAGCATTTTAGATGAAAAGGGAACACCCTTTTCCGATGAACATACCGACCTGTTCAAACTTTTGAATAAACCCTTTGGCATCGCCATCACCAATGCGCTCAGATACAGGGAACTCAAATGCCTGAAAGACGTTCTGGCAGACGATAACCGCTATCTTCAAAATGAGTTGACCGGCAGTGTCGGCAAAGAGATTGTTGGTGCCGATACCGGGTTGAAGGGAGTAATGGATCAAGTCTACCAGGTCGCAGGCCATGACAGTCCGGTCCTGATACTGGGAGAAACCGGTACAGGCAAAGAAGTGATTGCCAACGCCATTCATCATTTATCCAGCAGAAAAAACGGCCCGTTTATCAAAATCAACTGCGGCGCCATCCCGGCCACCCTGATCGACAGCGAATTATTCGGTCATGAAAAGAACGCCTTTACCGGGGCCAACACCATGAAGCGGGGACGGTTTGAGCGGGCAGACGGCGGCACCATATTTCTCGATGAAATCGGAGAACTGTCTTTAGATGCCCAGGTCAGACTCCTGAGGGTACTGCAGGAAAAAGAGCTGGAACGGGTGGGCGGCACGGAGCCTGTCAAGGTCAATACACGGGTGATCGCCGCTACCCACAGGGACCTGGATGATATGCTGAAAAAAGGCCGGTTCCGAAAAGATCTGTATTTCAGGATAAAGGTATTCCCCATCATGATTCCCCCCTTGAGAGAGCGGATAACGGACATCCCCATGCTGGTCCAGTATCTGGTCCAGAAAAAAGCCCGGGAGCTGAACAAACCCATTGTATCCCGTATGGCCGTCGATTCCGTAGACCGTCTCATGGCCTATGACTGGCCGGGGAATATCAGGGAACTGGAAAATGTGGTGGAACGCGCCTTGATAAAAAATCAGGGCGAGCCCCTCGACTTTGACTTAGGCCCCACGGGAAAAACAAGAAAGGAGTGTTCCCTGGCGTATCCCCCCGATGCGCAGATGCTCAACCTGGATCAGGTCAATGCCGCCCATATCAAGCGGGTGCTTGGCCTGGCCAAAGGAAAAATCGACGGCCATGGCGGTGCCGCCCAGTTGTTGGGGATTAATCCCAATACATTGCGGCACCGGATGAAAAAACTCGGAGTGCCCTATGGTCGGCGGAACAAAAGGCAAAATTCTTAGATTTCAAAATCTAAATTATGCTGGCAACAAGCCAGAAGAGTCCCTCTTAAGACTTAAAACCCGGCATTTATAACCAATGCGGCCCAATGGATATTTAGTGTCCTTGCATCCTAAACGCGTTAGGCGCTTTACCGGTCCATCTTTTAAAGGCATGGTTGAACGCGCTCTGGTCTGAATATCCAAGCATAAACGCCACCTCACAGATGGACATATCCGGATCGGAAAGCTGGTCAACGGCAATCTTTTTGCGTACGATTTGAACAAGCTTTCGGAAGGTTGTATTTTCGTTTTTAAGTTTTTCCTGAAGCGAGCGCTTGCTGACGGCAAGTTCACGGGCAATGAGATCAATCAAGGGAGAACACCCTTTGAGTAAATGCTCACCAATTAACCCGGCAACCCTCCCCGACCATGTTTTATCCAGTGCGGCGGTCTGTCCCATCTTGTCCGCATACCTTTCCAAAAGGCTTAACATTGACGAATCCGCATATTCAATGGCAATATCCAGATCCCGGCTGTCAATCACAATTTCGTCCCTGTCTGCCCCAAAATGAACAGGCGCCTTAAAGAAACTTTCATACCCGGTCTTATCCTCAACATGATCCGGACCCCGGTGAATAAAATTGACCGCAACTGGCCGTATACGGCCCTGTGACAGCCTTGCCAGAATGGAAAAGCAGGTACACAAGAACGCTTCTGAAAGATGATGCAGACGGTGGGAACCAAGTACGGAAAAATCCCATGACAGCAAAACAAGTCCCTCCTGTTTGCGTACCACAGGCTGAATCTTTTCGGCCATGATCCGGTGGTGCCGGACAAAAAGATCCAATGCAATGCCGATTTTCGGGCTGTTCTGCATCATGGAAAACAGAATGCTGTTATCTGGAAAATAATGGACAGCCTGTTTCCCCAGGTTCAGACCGGGGCAGGGATCTTTGCTTAATTCCGCGATGGTAAGCCAGACATCTGCAAATTTGCTTGCCGCTATGCCGGCGCCCCCATCAATCAACGCTATAGAATCAAGCCCGTACGTTTTGGCCACCGTATCAAACGACACCTTCCTTTCATCCGCATAGGCCTTTAACATTTTCACCAACCCGATGGACACGTTAAAATCCTTAAACTCAGCCACACCTGACTCCTGCAATACAATTTTTTTTTCATCATGTACCGAATCTGCGCAAAATATCAACTCTTGTTCACAGATCAACAAGATTCGCACGGCCGATCCTGGTAACTTCAGGTATCGTTTCAAAAAAACGTATAAATCAACACATCCTAAAAAGGAGAACCCTGTGAAAAACTTAAAAAAAATACAACGGCTGAAAATGCTTTGCCTGATTGGGGCTGCTGTTGATGCCCTGTGGACCATGGCCCTGGTCTGGCCGAAACTGTTTACCGGTTTAACAGGTAACAATGCCATGACGGACGACCTGTCCGTGCGCCTGATTGCAGGGATTGCGGCATCATTGATGGCTGGATGGACGGCTCTTTTGGCCTGGGCGTCCAAAAATCCTGTTGAGCGGAGAATCGTCCTTCTCATCACGGCCTTACCGGTAATCGCAGGGCTGTTCAGTGTGTCCTTAATTGGCATCATCTTTGGCCAGGGCGAAGGGTCCATCTGGATACCTATAAAAACCGCAGGATTTTTTTTCGCGATGCTGTGGGGGTATGTAACAGCCAATAAAATAGCAAAGGAGGATACTCCCCTGTGATGCCACAGCCAATGGGCTCCTGTGAAAATTCAGTGGGGGTTAGGACAACACACTGTTTTTTCCAGGAGCCCTGTACATTCCGCATTTAACACAGAAGCCATTTTGGAGGGGCGATAAACAAAGAGGTGGGTCATCATTTGCAAAAGCCGGGCATCACACCTGCGCAGGAGCCATTCGTTTTAAATGTTCAAACAGGCACAAGTCCAGCATAACCCGGCACTCCGCATCCAGAAAATACTCAGCCCGTCTTTCATAGAGCAGCATCGCCTTGGCGGGCATATACGCATCTGCATCGTTAAAAAGAAAGAGAACTGGAATATTGGGCAACGCAGGAATCACGGCGCACACATCATAGGGATAATCTTCTTCGGGAGGTTTCCCTTCAAGCCCTTCTATAGCGGTTCTCAGGTCATCCAGACGGCCTGAAAAATATCGCGAAAGCTTTTGGATTGTATAGGTAGCAAGTCCTTCATTCTGTCCCCTGCCGGCATCTTTGAACTCCCTGTAGGGAATCCAATCCTTACCCGGAGGAACATATGAAGGTGTCATCAAAACATATTTCAACAGAATCACACATGTCACATAATCCGGTTTATTTCCCAGGCTGTCACAAACACCGGAGCCGGAGACCTGATATGTATTTTGCAAAAAATCCACCTTAACAGGGGCATCGATATCCAGTTGTGCCAGATACCGACTATAATTTTCCTTAAAAACGGGGTTTACGTTTTTCATCTTTCAATCCTTTTGTGGGTTTTCTTTTTTCCTGTTTTCCCCGAGCCGCTCAACCCGGATCAGGGGCAGGCCAAGATCACGGACTTTTGCGATCAATCCGTGCAGGGCGGACTGATCCGGCACCAGGCCTGTGATGATTGTCGAACTGCCCTTAGATTCAATGGACATTCCGGCAAACCAGTTCAGCCACTGATTGCCAAGCACCCCTTTTACCGTGATCCGGTATTTGGCCGGTCCTTGACATTTTTGTATTTTCTCCATCAGATCACCTTCCTCCCGGAAACGGCCATACCCAAAGGGCAGAAGCTGGTCCGCCCATGAACATCATGCGCCGTGCCCAGTTTCTGCCCTCTGGGTACAACAAACAATGAAAGAATTCATCGATTTACCTGGTTCTTTCATATAAATTCTTACAGACGATACGATGATGCCACGATAAAAAAAACAGGGGAACACCCATCCGGGTGATATTGCAGGTGATTTATTTTTTTTTGGCGTCTGCAGATAGTTGAATTACAGCAGGTCCAATTCCTGTGTTTTCAGGATAGCTTCTGAACGGCTGTGAACGGACAGTTTTCCGTAGATGTTTTTCAGGTGGGTTTTAACGGTATTCGCCGAGATAAAAAGTGCTGCACTTATTTGTTTGTTGGAGCGCCCTTTACAGATCAGCCGCAAGACGTCAAGCTCCCTGCTACTTAATTCCTCAATGAGACCATCTTGTCTGTTTGCATGGCCCGAGGATTTAAATGCCACAGAAAGCTTTTTGGCAAACCTTTTGACGGATTTGTCATCAAAGCGGTCAATGGCGTCAATGAATTCTGCCAGGGGCGGGCCTTCGTCCACGAATACCCGGATGTAACCGCCTGATTCCGCCAGCTTCAGTGCATGGATCAAGGCGGTTTCAGACCGATTCATCCTCTTCTTTTTTTTCAAAATGAGCGCTTTGATAATCAATGTTTCAATGAGATTCAGTAGTCTGCCGGCCTTTTCTTGGACACCGGTCAGGCGGTCGGCAACCCTCAGGGCGTCATCCAGGCGATTTTGAAGGAGCAGAATTCTTGCAAACATCATATTTTCCGCTTCATGGAGTACCGAATAGTCATTGTCCACGTCCAGTCCGCAGTCTGCAACCCATTTTGCCAGATCATTTGCCTGCCCTGTCATCATCAGGACTTTTGCCTTGACCGCCTTGATCTGGGTCGTGATCCATGGCGGGATGGGGGTTGTTTCCCCCAAGCGGTCCACCTTTGAAAGCAGTTGATGCATCTCTTTGCCTGAAGGGGAGTTCATTGAACACAAAACCTTCAGCAGGCAGGTATACCGCCAGCCCAGGTGGCTGCTGTCATGCCCGGCTTCCAGATACTCAATCGCAGCCCTTGCATGGGTTTGTGCATCTTCAAGCCGGTTTGACTCATACAGAAGCTCACTCCAAACACCGTTTACATGCCCCTTTGCCACAGTGAACTCCAGATTGCCGCCCTTAGTCTCGGACAGCAGTTGCCCGCAGATTTTCTTGGCCTCCGGCATCTGGCCGGCATTCTTTAGATCAATACACTGCCAGACCCGGGTGGCCAGATACCAGAATATATTGCCCGACGCTCTGGCCGCCGTAACCGCCAGGGCATGAGATTCTATGGCCGCATCCATATCACCTTGAATTTTATGGGCAATCCCTGAAGACATGGCAGCCACGGCCCGCCAGGCCGCCTCTTTTTCAGGCAGCAGTTCAAACGCCGTCCCGGCATATTTTACGATGGAACGGACATCGCCTTTTCGTGTTGCCCAGTGGGCCTTAACCGCAGCGATTTTCCCCCGGCAGATCCGTATCTCTTCCGCCCCCATCCCTTCAAACGGCGCCTTGCGGGCCAGCAGATCCGATTCAAGCATATCCAGGTTATTGCCCCCTGCTTCAGGGCTGCCGCTTTCAAACATCAGCCTGGCCTTGGTTATCCATATCGCAGGCCTTGCGTACGTCACTTCGTCCGGCAACTGGTTCAGCCACCGAAGGAGGGTTGCCTGTTCTCCGCCCCGCCATTTGGTTTCGATCAGTCGTTCAAGCAAACCGGCTGCCCGGTCAAAAGCCGTCGATACAATGGCGTGTTCTATTGCATCTTCAACCAGACCTTGTTTCTCAAACCACCGGCTCGCGTTCAAATGAAGTGCGTTTATGCCGGCCGGTCGGGTCTGATTCAATTTTTGATGTGTCAGTTCAGCAAACAGATGGTGATATCGATACCACACCCTCTTATCATCAAGGGGAATAAGGAAAAGGTTGGCCTTTTCCAGTTGCGTTAAAATTTGGGCGCTGTCATCCCGCCCGGTTACAAAATCACACAACTCGGCACACATCCGGTTCAAGATTGAGGTTTGAATCAAGAACGTGCGGATCAATTCCGGCTGCCGGCTAAGGACTTCTTCTGCCAGGTAATCCACGATGTGACGGTTGTCCCCGGCAAAGGCATCGATAAACTGCCGGATATCATCTTGCCCGCTCATGGACATCCCTGCCAGTTGAAGGCCTGCGATCCAGCCTTCTGTTTTTGATGCCAGAATGGCGATGTCCCGGTCCGCAAGTTTCAACCCCATGATATCCCTGAAAAACGAGGCGGTTTCATCCGGATTGAAACAAAGGTCCGCATACCGGATTTCCGTCAACTGGTTCCTGACCTTGAGTCTTGAAACCGGAAGTACCGGATCAGCCCTCGTGGAAATGGCCAGGTGCATATGCTCCGGCATATAGTCAATCAAAGAGGCGACGGTTTTATGAACCTTCGGATTTTCAACAACATGAAAATCATCCAGGACTAGGAGAAATTCACTGTCAGTGTTTTCTATCTCGTTGATAAGGTTAATGACGACGGATTCGATGGAGATCTGTCCTGCGCTGTTTAACAGGATATCCGTACGCTGGGCAATGGTGTCGTTTACAGATTTGAGGGCACTTGACAGATATCTGAGAAAACAGACCGGGTCATTCTCCGTCCGGTCCAGCGATATCCAGGCAACAGGCCGGGAGATCCTTGAAATCCAGTCCGTCAGAAGCGTGGTTTTCCCGAATCCGGCCGGGGCGCTGACCAATGTCAGCTTACCTGCCAGTCCGCTGTCGAGTTTATCGGTCAGGCGGTTTCGATGAATAATGGCCGACCGCATCCCCGGGACGGACAATTTGGTTGCAATAAGCGCAGTTGGCCGGTATTCCGTGTTGATAGTCATCACCTTTTTCAATACATTTCCAACGGTTTACCCAGAAAATAGTAAAAGGCATTTGAAATATCAAATTAAATTTGTTTTTTCCCCGAGACACTGCTCCGATAATGAAAATTATTGGGACAGCATCCGCGTGATTCAGCCCTGGGTTTTAACCGCAGCAACGGCAATATCAGGGGACCCCTTGGAAAAAGCGGTTCCCGCCACATCGGAATAAAATGATTTGACATCAAATCCGTTCTCTTTGAGTTTCTGCTGTAAAAAATCCCGATTGAAATACTGCAGCCAATTGTAAACAACCCGACTCTTGTCCTTTTGGATAATCGTGTATTTATCGAGCGTCACTTTTTCATCTTCATATTTAAAGGTATTGACGAATCCATAGTATTTTTCCGGTGCCTAAAACCCATCGAGCTGATTTAGTTCGTAAAGGGCACTCTCAGTCCTGTTGTTGAACGTATTTACCGAATGGACATCCATAAGGATCGAACCGCCTTGTTTCAGAAAAGAATAAAATTTGGCCAGCAGAGTTTTTCTTTGTGACGGACTTAACGCACAATAGTCGCAGAAAATCATGGTGATGAGATCAAACCGTTTGTCTGTTTCAAACTCAAGATAATTCTGCTGATAATAATCAATGTCCAGCCCTTTTTCCCCAGCCGTCTTTTTTGCATACCGGATGGATCTTTCGGACGTCCTGTCGATCTTGTTAATAAACAAATATCTGAAGCTGTTAATAATTATACTAATGGCAACTATTTTACAAAGACTGAACCAATAAATCTTTTAGCAACAAGAAAAGGAGTGATAAACAATAATGCAGAAATCAATCTAGAATCGTATGATGGTTCTAAAATTAAATTGAAAGCAGGCGCTCAACTGGACGCCCGAACCGATGCACGTATACAATTGAGTTATAAAGAAACGGATGAAAGTGAGAGAATTATTGATAATCATAACACCGAATTGAATTATCAAAATTTGATTTTTGATAATTCAAATGGAGACGCTTCAGGCGACCCCGCAACTTTCACTTTATATCATACAATTGGTGCTGACGGTTTTACAATTACATCTACTACAAATCAAAACACTAGCGCTCCAATTCAAAATAAGTTGACAATAGAATCAAATTCAATCAAATTCAATACAAATGTGTTTAGTTATGGTAATGATATTTCCGGGAACTTCACGTCTATGGCACAGTCCCCCTCCGGAAATCAAGCGGAAAATGTACAACAAATGAAAGATGGAGAATATGCTTCCGTTAATTTTGGAAATAAAGAATATATTCGATTCAGAATTGATTTAAATGAAGCAATAAAAAAAAACAAAGTAATTAATGATGATAATACTAATGTTATAGAAATACATGAATCTGGACCAGAATTTAAATTAACGGTGCGTCTTAATAG
>MDTD01081034.1_pt1 | contig 27061 bp, 16 predicted proteins | sample 811221 | NCBI WGS metagenome assembly MDTD01 (sample SAMN05326646, study PRJNA326480) | marine metagenome | isolation source: seawater | place: Pacific Ocean: South West | collected 2011 | reverse complement strand
TTCCGCGCGTCGAGACGATGACGACGACGACGACGCGCTTCCCGAGGCGGTCGGTCCTCACTTTCTCTCTCTCTCTCTCTCGCGTCATGCTCGACGACGAAAACGCACCGAAAACGTTGACCGGCGCCGACGCGCTCGTCGCCGTCGCCGTCGCCTCCGGCGTCGAGGTGTGCTTCGCCAATCCGGGAACGTCGGAAATGCACCTCGTCGGCGCGTTGGCCCGCCGTCCCGACGAATTGAAGAGCGTCCTCGTGTTGCACGAAAACATCGCCTCGGGCGCCGCCGATGGATTCGCGCGCGCGCGTAAACGCACCGGTGGACGCGCGATGACGCTGTTGCACTGTTACGTCGGTCTGGCGAACGCGCTGTCGAATTCGCACAACGCGTCGAGGGGACGGAGTCCCGTCGTCAACGTCGTCGGGGACACGTCGACGTTTCACCGCGGACGAGGGGCGTTGCTCGATAACGACGTGGAATCGTTGGCGAGGACCGTGTGTGAACACGGTGGGGTCGTGCGCGATTGTTCGGTCCCGGAATCCATTCCGATGAACGTCGTGGAGGCGTTCGAGGCGTCGGCGAGGCGACGCGCGGTCTCGTGCGTCGTCGTCCCGCACGACGCGTCGTGGTCCGACGTGCCGATGGACGCGGTTCGAGACGCCGTTGAACGCGCGGAGAAATCGCGGGAAGACGAGATGACGAGCGATGGACGCGTGTCGGACTCCATTCGTGCGTTTTTACGAGACATGTTGACGCGCGCGAAATCGCGCGCGCCGGAGGACGAGGCGTTGTTTTACGTCGGCGGCGACGCGACCGGGGAAGAAGAATTACGACTCGTGCGAGAGGTCGCCGACGCGATCAACGCTGACGTCGTGTGCGAGTGTTTCTTCTCCGCAATCGAACGCGGTGGCGATTTGCCGCGCGTGACGCGCGCTCCGTACTTCCCAAAAGACGCCGCGGCGATGTTTGATCGATACAAAGTCGTGTGCTTCGTCGACGTTCCGAAACCGCCGGTGGCCATGTTTGGATACCGAGACGGACCGTCGACGCTGTTCAATCAACCCGACGACGACGTGTGGATCATCGACGCGCCGCCTCGAACGAAGATTGTGAACATTTTACGGGCGCTGCGGGACGAAATCGCCGGCGGCGAACGCGCGGCGAGCGACGTCGCGCAAGGCGTGCGAGACGTCGTGCTCGACGTGTTGACGCGCGAGGAGAACGATTTCGACGAGTCGGCGTCGTTTTGGAGTCAAGGAATGACGAGCGCCAAGGCGGTGACGCTTCAGGAAAAGTTGTGTCGAGAATTCGACGTGAAATTGAACTCGACCGTCGTCTTCGATCACAACACGTTGTCGTCGCTCGCCGAGCACGTGGCGGAGAAACTTGGCGTGGCGTCGTCTTCGTCTTCGTCGTCTCCGTCTCCGACCGAAACGACGAAACGCTCGATTCTCACGAGTCCGAAATCTTCGCTCGACGCTCCGGAATCGCCGCCCGACGCCGCGTTGACGGCGTCGAGCGCGTGCGCCGTCGTTGCCGCGTGTCAACCCGCCGATTGCCTCGTCGTCGACGAATCTCTCACCTCTGGTTCGACGTATTGGAACGCGAGCGCGTCTTCACCGCGATTCACGCACATCACTCTCACCGGCGGTTCCATTGGGTTCGCTCTCGCCGCGAGCGTGGGCGTCGCCGTCGCCGCGCCGGAGAGACGCGTCGTCGCCCTCGTCGGCGACGGTTCGGCGCACTACGCCATTCAAGCACTCTGGACGCAGGCGAGAGAAGGACTCGACGTCGTCACCGTCGTCATGAACAACGCCAAGTATCAGATTCTCGAGCTCGAATTGGCGATTCAGGGCGTGGCGTGCGCGTCGAAAACGCTGACAAATCTCGGGGATCCGCGCGTGGATTTCGTGAAATTGGCCGAAGGGTACGGCGTTCGCGCGTTTCGAGCGGAGACGACGGGTTCGTTTCGACGCGCGTTTTCTCGTGCGCTCGAGGAAAAGGGACCAACGCTCATCGACGCCGTCTTATCGAACGAATGATCGTCTCGTCGTTTGTACGTACGTTGTTACAACATGCATGTCAACTCTGCGATTCCATGCGAGTCTGCGCCGCCGCCGTTTTCCGCGTCTCGTTCACCTCGTGCGTCACGTATTTCCGACTCTTTGCAAGACGCGCGTTTTCCTCGCGAACGCGAGCGTCCAACGCGTGCGCCGCCTCGAGTCGTCGGCGCAACGCGTCAGCGACGTCGGCGTCCGTCGGCGCGTCGACGGCGTCGTCTTCCAAAAACCGCACGATACCGTCGACACCGTCGATGACGGCGTTGACGTATCCACCCAAGGCGGCGCGACACAACAGAATCTCGGCATCTCGCGCGCTCGGAACGCGCAAAATCCGCGCCGCGTCCTCCAGACGAAGCGTCGAGTACGTCTCGGCCAATCCGCGCGCGCGTTCCGCGAGCACGCGCTCTCGCAACAGATCCACCAATCCTGCGTTCCCGTCCGCGGCGTACGTCTCGGCGTGCGCCTCCGCCACGCGTTCGTACTCGTCGACGGAACGCGAGGCGATGGCCGTTTGCATCTCAGTGTACGCGTCGAAATCTCTCGACGCCGCGTACCGCGTCACCGCCGCCGACGTATACGGGGGCAATTCCGATTCCGCGCGAGAGAGAGCCGCGAGCGATGTCTTCTCCGATAACGCGCGCGCCAAGACGTACTTTTTCAAACACACCACCGCGATGGCGCTCAGCGCGTTCGCCGGCGCCGTCACCGCGTCTCGAAACCATTTCGCCGCGTCGTCGTACCTCTTCCTCGCCAAATGCGCGCGACCGCCGTAATACCGCGAGAGCAAAAAATCCGTCGCCTCGAGACACGTCCCTCCCGCGTCGATCTCGACCGAACGCGCGTCGTCCAGGAGACCAAATGCGTCGATATCATCGTACGCCTTGGCGCGACACGCGACGCGCAACAGACACGCGTCTTGCGGCGTCGCCGCGCGTCCGTCGCGCGTCGAGCCTCTCGCGAACCTCCTCGACGCCATCAACGCGTCTCGACACGCCTCGTACGTCACCCCACTCCCGCGTCCGCGACACCACCACTCACTCAGACCTCTCGACGTGTCCGCGACGTCGCGTCGAAACGCGTCCCGCCTCGCGCTCGGCGCGCCGTCGACGTCCCGCGCGCTCTCGAGCGACGCCAACGCGCGCGTCGCGCGCGCGCAAAACGACTCATCGTCCGCCTCCCATCTCGCGCACGCCTCCGCGTCGCCCATGGGTTCATCCACCGTCTCCGCGTCACCGGTCCCGTCCTCGTCGACGTCCGACCGTCCGTTCGTCCCCGCGTCGTCTCTTCGTCTCTCGCGCGCGAACGCCGCCAACGCCGCGACGCCGAATCCCGCGTCTCGCTCGCTCGCCTCGTCCAATTCGCGCCACCACGCGCGCGAACCGTCGACATCGAACGAACGATCCAGCGCGCGCGAGACGAAATCGTTCGCCACCTCCCGCGCGCGCGCGGTTCGTTCGGTTCGTTGATTGTGTTGATGATTCTGATGTTGACTCGTCGCTCGACGCCCGCGCGCGCGCTCGACGCCCGCGATCGGTGGCGGCGACGACGACGACGTCCCCGTCGTCGACGCCTCCAGCGCGTCGCGCCACGCGTCGCGCGCGCGTTCGGCGGTCGTCATCGAATCGGGACCCAAATCTTTTCGCCACACTGTGACGCGACCGATGATGATGACGACGACCCGAGCGTCGACGACGAGAATCGCGACGCGACGCGCGACGACGACGTCGAGACGAACGCGTTCGACGCGTCGATCGACCCGCGCGCGGGCGAACGACGATGACGACGACGATATCGTCATCGAGGCGGAGGTGATGCCGACGTCATCGGATGCGCAATCAGAATCATCATCGACGACGACGACGTACGAACTGCGTCGACGCACGGAACCGAAACGGTTCGCGGTCGCGGAGGGCCAACTTTTCAACATCGCCACCGCGTCGGCGCCGATCGCGCTGCGATTGACGAGTGGGGTGACGTGTCACGGGTACCGCGCGAAAATCGTCCGCGACGAGACGGAGGCGGAGGCGAAGACGTACGCGGTGTTTTCGGGAAACGGGAGACGCGTCGAGGAGACGTCGGACGTCGGGAAATTTCCGAGACCGACGAAGATGTTGAAAATTTACAATTTACACGGATGTCCGTTTTGTAAGAAAGTGCGCGAGGCGGTGATCGATTTGGATTTGGACGCGACGTATTACCCGTGTCCGCGAAACGGACCCGAGTATCGACCTCTCGTCAGAGAGGACGGGGGGAAGGCGCAGTTTCCGTACCTCGTCGATGAGAACACGGAACCGGTGACGAAGATGTATGAGAGCGATGCGATCGTCGAGTACTTGTACGAGAAGTACGGGCCGGGGAAGGCGAACATCGGACCCGCGCTCGCGAGCGGCGCGCTGACGAACGCGACGGCGGGGCTCAGTCTTTTGCCTCGATTGGGGAAAGGATCGACGTATTCGCCGTCGAAAAAGCCGGAAAACATGAAGCCACTCGTGTTTTGGGGGTATGAGGGTTCACCGTTCTGCACGATCGTGGCGGAAAACTTGTGCGAACTCGAACTCCCGTACGTCCAGAAGAGCGTCGGTCGCGGGTCACCCAAGCGTCAAGAGCTCTACGACAAGCACGGCATGTTCCAAGTCCCATATCTGGAAGATCCCAATTCCATGGTCGCTCTCTTCGAAAGCAAAGACATCGTCGAATACTTAGAAGAGACGTACGGGGCGTGAAGCCCCGGGCGTCGTCGCGATTTACTCGAATTCGAGGCACGTGTACCAATTCAATTTCAATTTTATCTCTACTGCGCAACCGCGTCATCGTTTTGAGTACACGGGCGGCGTTCCCTGCGTGACTCGACAATACTTCAGCAATTGCTTCTCGATGTTCTCTCCCGGACGCTCTTGACCCTTGAGGTACGGTTCCAATTCGGCGAGCGTCCAGCGCGGTTTCACTTCCCAGAGCGACTTGAATCGCAATTCGGGCTCGCGCGAGAGATCCGTCGCGACGAGCGTGCGCACGAACGCCTCGTCGGAACGATCGGAACGTTCGATGAGCGCCATACCGGCGAGGTACTCCTCCTTGATTTCCACGTCGCCGAGACCGTTTTCGCTCATCTTCGCGCGCCATTTGTCCATCACGTCCGTCAGGCGCCACTGCTTCAAACCGGTGCCGTCTCTCAAGACGCGCTCGACGAGCGCGCGGCTCACCTTTTCTTCGTCCATCGCCCACGTGACACCGTCCTCATTCGGCGACGCGAACGCGTGCAGGGTGTTTCGTGCCATCTCCGGGATGAAGCCGTCGCCCACCATGGCGTCGACGACATCCGTCTCCGGCAACGCGTTCCTCGGCCACCCGTTCCCGCTCGCGCTCACCGCCAACATCGACAGCGCGTGCAATCGATACTCCGGTTTCACCCCTCGCCACTTCCCACCGATCTCGATCGCCGCGAGCTCATCGTTCAGACACGCCATGATTTGCGTCTCGCTCGCCTGCACGCGTTCGTCCAACTCTTCGAAATCGAACCCGCCGCCGCCGCCGCCGCCGCCGTCGTCGTCGTCGCCCTCCCCCGTCTCCATCTCATCCTCACCACCGTACGCCGCGCTCGCCATCATCTCTCGCAACCGATCCAATTTCGGCGCGATCTCCGTCAAATCCAAGTGCGAGGTCATCTCCGCGCGCACCGTCGCGCGCTTCTTCCCCGCCGCCTCCGTCTCGCCGCCGTCCTCCTCGGCGTCTTCGCCCTCCTCCTCTTCCTCACCCCTCAACGGCGGTCCGACGATCAACAACTGATTCGACGTCTCCACGCGCTTCACCTGATACGTCTTACTCTTCGTGCACACGACGGCGACGTCGTCCGGCCCACCCTTGAACCGCACGACGCCGTCCCCGGACACGATCTCATCCACAATGGCGTCATCCACCTCCAACAACTCGAGCCCCGCGCGTTCGTACCCGTCCGCGGCGACGAGCTCGAACGCCTCCCCGTCGGCGGTGATGAACTCACCGTCCACGAGCGCGTCCTGAGGGGGCATGACGACGCGCGTCGCGGCGCCGAGTGCGGGATCATCGTCGCGTGTGTTTTGCGCTCGTCGTCAGTCGCGGACGCGTCGAGATGGGCGCGGACGGGAAGAGCTCGAGGGAGGAGCGCAGGAAACAGCGCGAGCTGGAGGAGGGACGAAAGGTGAGGGATGCGTCGATCGCGATCGCGCGGTGGGAACGCGGGGGAGGAGCGACGCGCGAGGGATGAAGAATCGTCGGCGGGTGGACCCGGCGGCGGTGGGCGAAGATGAAGGCGCGACCGGGGGGCGCGCGAACGAACGAACGAACGAACGACTGACGACACGGGCGATGCGATATCTTTCGCGCAGGCTGGTCTGATCCCGCACGAGCTCGATGAGGACGGGAACGCGATCAACCCGCACATTCCTCAGTTTATGGCCAAGGCGCCGTGGTATCTCAATCAAGAAAAACCGGGATTGAAGCATCTAAAGGCGCCGAAAAAGGAGGCGGAAAGCGGTGATTGGTACAAGCGAGGGGTGACGACGCATCGAGCGACCAAGTTTCGCAAAGGGGCGTGCGAGAATTGCGGCGCGATGACGCACACGAAGAAGGATTGTTTGGAGAGACCGCGCAAGGTGAACGCGAAGAAATCGCAAAAGGACATCGCGGCGGATGAGTACGTGCAACCGGAGTTGAAACTCGGGTTCGAGAGTAAGCGAGATCGATACAACGGGTTCGACGCGAACGATTACTCCAGGGTGGTGGAGCGGTACGAGGCGGCGGACGCGATGAAGCAAAAGTTGGCCAAGCAAAAGGAGTTGGAGAAGGCTTTTCGCCGCGCGAATAAAAAAGAAGCCGACGCGAGCGAGGAAGAGTCGGACGATTCGAGCTCGGACGAGGACGACGACGCCAAGATGGACGATAAAGCCACCATGGGTTTCGCGAACGTCAAGCGCGCGGTGCGAGCGCCGGGCGGCGGCGCCTCGGGAACGGTGCGCAACTTGCGCATGCGTGAAGACACGGCCAAGTATTTGCTCAACTTGGACGTCAACTCGGCGTACTACGATCCGAAGACGCGCTCCATGCGTGAAAACCCGCTTCCGAACGCGGACCCGAAGGATAACTTTTTCCGAGGCGATAATGCGGTTCGAAACGACGGCCAGGTGGCGGAATTCGAGAGCATGAATCGACACGTGTGGGAACAGGCGGAAACCGGCGGGCCAAGCGCGATTCACATGCAAGGCGCGCCGTCGCAGGCCGAGGCGCTTTACAAACAGTTCAAAGAGAAGAAGGAAAAGCTCGCGGGGCAAAACAAGCAAAACATCATGGAAAAATACGGCGACGCGAGTTCGGGCAAGGCGCTTCCGGACGGTTTGGCGCTCGGACAAACGGAACAGTACGTCGAGTACGATCGAGCCGGGCGTCTCATCAAGGGTGTGGAAAAAGCAGCGGCGAAGAGTCGTTACGAAGAGGATGTGTTTTTGCAAAACCACACGACGGTGTGGGGATCGTTTTGGGAAGCCGGTCGGTGGGGTTACGCGTGCTGTAAGAGCTTCGTGAAGAATTCGTACTGCACGGGCAAACAAGGCGCCGCGGCCGCGCTCGAGAGCGAGAACATGATGGCGAACAACATCGCCAACAAGCGCGCCGCGGAAGAGGCGAACGAAAAGCGAGCCAAGTCTCATCTCGACGCCACGACTGGAAAGCCGGGCGATTTGTGGGGAAGCGAAGTCAAGGACGACGTGCAACTCGATCCCGAAAAGCTTCTCGAGGCTTTGAAGCGACAGGATGACCCCAGGCGCGGTGGCAAGAGCGGGAAGAACAAGCGTGGCTACAACGTCTCGCACGATTCGCAAGTCACCGCGGAGGACATGGAGGCGTATCGCATGAAGAAGCGCGCGTTCGAGGATCCCATGAACAAGGCGTCCACCTCCGGAACGGATGGTTACGATTTGGTGTGAGCTCGCGAAGCGAACGAGGACGACGACTAGAATGTACTGTGTAGGGCTAAATTGTATTTTTTTCATAGCAAGCATGACATCATCACACGGCGATTTCCTTGGCGAGATTCGTCTCGACTGAGCTCACCTTTTCGATCCATCCGTCCAAGCGACTCGCGAGTTCGGCGATTTGCGAGCGCAACAACACGCGCGGCTGCACCCACGTCACGGTGACTTTGCCCTCCACCTGATCGATGATGCCCTCGATGAGATGCACGCTCAACGCCTTCATGAGCAAGTACTCCACCCCGTCGATGGTCAACTTGGTCTTCACCGCGATGTCGCTCAGGGAAATCTCTCGATGATCCGCCGGTAAGTGGAAGATGATCTGCAACAGAGACAAGATAGTGATTTTCTCTCTCAGCTTGCGCTCGTTCGCCACGAGCGCCGGCTGCGCGTTCAAGGAGGCCGCGTGCTTCACGCACAACTCGTCGTACTTGTGCAAATCTCCCTCGTTGAACGCCTTGACGACGTCCATCAACCACTCGAACGGTCCATCGCTGATGCTCTCCACGATCGGGTGCGCGAGAAGTTCCGCAAAGTTGTAAACATTCTCCCCGAGTAAGGCGGCGAGACACAAATCTACGCTCAGCGCCACGCGCGTCTCCGTCGGCAACATCTCGCACGACACGTACGCTAAATACAACATTCCAGACTTGTAAAACTCAGCGTAATTCTCCCGAACCTTGTGATATCGACTCGCGACGTAATGAACCGCCGCGCTCACGCTCGGATCCGGCGCCACTAACGCCTCCAACGCCTCCTTATCGTCCGACGTCACCGCGCGCTTGGCGTAATCCAAATCCCCGTCCATCAACTTCAACAGCGTCACGTGCGTCCCGATGTACACCTCCGGCTCCTTCGCCTCGTCCCCGTGCGCCGCGACCAATCTCGCGCTCGTCTCCGTCAAAAAATCCATCGCCTCACCCCTCGCGCTCTCTCCGAACGCGTCGCTCACCGCCACCGCCACGTGCGCCGTCTTCAACGGATTCAATCGCGTCTCCACCTCTCGCACCACGCCCTCGTACAACCCGCGCAATCCACCGGAAACGCGCGCCCGTATCACCTCGCTCACCGGCGGCGCGACCGCGCGCTCGAGAGCCACCGTGAGCTCGTGCCACAGCTTGCGTTCGCGCAAATCTCGGATCACGACCAACGCATCTCGCGCCTCATCGTTCGCCCCGTCTCCGCTCACGGCCGCGATCGCGCCGTCGAGAAACGCGCTTCCCGCCGCATCGTTCGGCGTCGTCATCCTCGATCGTTCGCGTCGTCGTCTCGCGTCGATCTCTCGCGTCATCGCATCTCATGCGCGTCACGCCTCGATCGTCACTCATCGTCGATCCCGTCGCGGTCGCCCGCGTCGTCGTCCGTCGCGCCTCGACGCCGCGCGCCGCGATGCGCCGACGCGCGTCCGTCGCGTTCGCGCGCGCGCTCGCGTCGTTCGCGCGTCCCGCGTCGCGCGCGGCGACCGTCCCGGTGACGCCGCCGGCGGTCTCGACGCAGGTTCGCGCGCGCGCGTCCGCGCGCGACGCCGACGATGCGTCGACGCGCGCGAACGATGCCGATCGCGCGTCGTCGTCCGTCGTCGCCGACGACGTCGCGGACGCGCGATTGGCGCGCGCGAACGCGGAGTCATCGTCGTCTTCGTCGAGCGCGGCGGCGGCGGCGGCGGCGCGCGGCGAGTCGACGCGTCCCGCGCGTCTTCGACGCGATCGTCTGTATTATCCGGGTCAAACGTACGTGCCCGGTGATTTAGCGCCTTTGACCGAGAAAAGCGCGCCGGTGACGCACACGGCGGCGGGGAAGACGATGAAAAATCCCATGCGAGGCAAGGCGGCGGAGACGTCGCTGTTGCGGCGCGCGAGGGCGGAGGACGCGAGGTTTTTGACGCAATTCGTGAGCGATACGGGGAAGATTTACCCAAAACGGCGACTCGGAGTGAGCGCGAAGGCGCAGAGGAAGATCGCAAAGACGATTAAGACGGCGAGACAGATGGGAATCTTGCCGTACACGAGTCGATTACCGCAGTTTCAACGCGCGCGCGATTCGGCGTGAGCGCGCGCGCCGGGGGCGACGCCGCGCGGCCAATTTTAGAAATTGACGTCACAGCGACGCGAGTCGGGGGACGAACGCGCGTGTGATAGACATATTCAACGTATTAGTACAACACACCGCGGCTGCGCGCGCGAGAGCTCGCGAGAGATTGATGGGTTCGATCGGCGGAGACGCGAGCGCGAGGGCGGTTTCGAGGGACGAAGACGCGCTCGCCGCGCGCGCGAGGGCGCAGGCGGAGGTGGCCGCGCTCGTCGACACAGTCGCGAGGCGCGAGCGCGAACTCGTCGATGTAAACGAGAAGATCGCGCGCGCGCGACGCGAACGCGCGAAGAGTGACGCGAGAAAACGGCGCGAAGACGTCGCGGCGGCGAGGCTCGAGGCGGCGCTCGACGACGCGCGCGCGCGGAGACTCACCGAACGTCGCGCCGCGCACGACGCGTGGACGCGTCGGTGCGCGCGATCGATGCGCGCGGCGACGAACGCGACGCCCTTCGTCGCGTCCGCCACCGTTCGTCGAGATTTTCACGAAAAATCTCTCGCGCTCGCGAACGCGCTCGCGACCGCCGCCGACGTCGTCGTCTGAAGCGGTCGGTGTCTCGCCCTCACGCACCGCCGACCGTCGACGCACCGCGTAAATAATCCACGACATCGCCCATCACGCGTCCGATCTCCTCCAATTCTCGTCGCGCCCGCTCGCCGTCGTCCCGCGCGCGCTCGGCGCCTCGCCGCGCCCGCGTCTCCGCCTCCTCGAGCGTCATCTCCGCGCGAAACCCCAACCCGACGTCCACGAACACGCGCGACGCGCTCGTCGCCCGTCCTCTCGCGTGTACCCCACCGCCCACGTCCACGAGCGCGTCGAATCCGTCGTCCGGGACCGCTCTCGACCGCAGTTGTGCAATTTTCTCTTTGAGCTCGAGCCATTGCGCCTCCTCCTCGCGCGCCTCCTCGAGCGCGCGCGCGGCGGCGTCGCGCGCGGGAATCAATCGTTCGCGCGCGCGACTCGCGATCGCGGCGTCCGCGGCGGCGGCCATGACGGTCGAGCGACGCAGTGGCGTCGAGTTTTTCCCGCCGACATTTCTCGACTCGCGCGCGCATGTCGACGACGACGACGACGACGACGACGACGACGACGACCGCGCGCGTCACCGCGCGACCGGCGAGCGACCGACGTCGCCCGCGCGTTCCTCGTCGCGGCTCGCGCATCGCGGCGCGCTCGCGACGCACGGATGACGACGACGATGATGATGACGTTTCTCGTCGCTGCGTCATCCTGACGACGCTCTCGTCCGCGCTCGCGCCCCGCGCGCGCGCGTCCTTAAGCGCGAGCGCCGCCGACGTCGACGACGATGGGTTCATCGCCGCGCGCGACGGTCTGCGATACAAAGACCTCAGAGTCGGCGACGGTCCCGAGGTGTTCGCCGGGGACGCCGTCGTCGTCGTCTTCTCCGCGCGCGCGCTCCCGCTCGACGGCGGTGACCCGAAGCTTCGACGCATGGGTGAGACGTTCGACCCGTTCGTCGTCGGCGGCGCGGGCGCGAGCGTGAGTAAGGGATTTAAGTTGGAGGTGGGTGCGTCGACGGGGGACATCGTGGAGGGATGGGAACGCGCGTTCGAGGGTGACGGGCGCGCGCCGCGAATGAAAATCGGTGGGCGACGCGCGGTGAGGATACCGCCGAATTTGGCGTACGGTGATCGCGGGCATCACTGTCGAGACGGGGTTAGGAGCGCGTGTGAGGTCGCGCCGGGTCAGAGCGTGGAGATTACGTTTGAGATTTTGCGGTACACCTAGACGCCGTAGTGCGGCACTACGCGGTCGCCGCGCCGTGGTACGATTATTGTATATTGTGCGATAGTACACTACACGTAGTGGTAGAGCATCGTTCATTCATCGCGCGCGCACTCCTCCTTCTCGTCGTCGCTCGTCGCGGGAGGCGCGGACGCGAGTCCCTTTTCGATCATCCATTTCGGCGGCGGCGCCTTCCAAAACGTCGACGCGGACACGGGCGCGATGCCTCGACTCTTCACTTCAAATACCTCGTCGTCTCTCGCGCACGCGCCGACGGGGACGACGTACGCGCGTTCATCACCGCCGTCCCCCGCACGCGCGCAAAATACCTCGACGAAGACGACGATGTCTGGATCTTTTAAATCCACGCGCGCCTCGCACGAGGCGTCCTCCGCCGCGAGCGCCTCCTTCACCGCCGCCGCCACGCGCGGCGTCAGGACTCGTCGACCGTGCGCCGCGTCCTCCATCTTCGACGCGTTCGCGCCCCCGTCTCTCTCATCCGACGACCCATCGTCCAAACGTCGATACGCCACCGCGAACGACACCGTCTTTCCTCGCGCGCGCGCGCTTCGACGCCGCGCGCCGGAGACGCACCTCGCGCACGCCGCGCGCGTCCCCTCCTCGTCACCAGCCTCGAACGCGCCGTCGATCGGGTACACCTTTTCCAAAAACCTCGACGCGGGAATCTCTCCCTCTCTCATCGCGCGCATCGCCTCCCGCGTCGTCGCCGCGGCGTCCATCCCGCGTCCCTTCGGCGACGCGCGCAAGAGCACCGCGCCGCGTCCCGGCATCTTCACCGGTTCCAGCGTCGCCCCTCCTCCACCCATCGCGCGCGTCATCGCTCGCGCGAGATCTTTCGACGCCGATCGTTCCCTTCCGCGCGCGCACGTGGCGAAGACGGCGCCTCGAAACGTCGAGACGTCGAGAAGCGTTCGGAGCGCGCCGTAGGCGAAACGTCCCAGCGCGGGCGTCTCCGTCGGTGACGACGCGGTGGTGGTGGTCTCGCGCGCGCGTTTGGACGCGCGATCGATGTCGACGGCGTCGTCGCCGTCCGGCGCGCGTCGTCGCATCTGCGACTCGGCCGCGCGTCGAAGCGCGTCGTTCATGATGTGACGTGCACACCGCGTGGGCACTCATCGACGCGTCTCGCGCTCGCGCGCGAGCGTCGAGCGCGACCGAGGGACGACGCGCGCGAGCGTCGATCGAGTTTCATCGTTCGCGTCGACGCGACCGAGCGTCGCGGCGTGTAAGACGAACGAGCGCGCGAAGAAGATGCGAAAGATGATGATGATGATGATGATGTCTGGGACATCTTCGGGACGCCGAGGCGGTCGATCGGTGCGATCGGTGACGAACGCGAGCGCGCGCGAGTCGGTATCCTCTTCCTCCTCGTCGTCGTCGTCGTCGTCGTCGGCGGCGGTGGCGGCGGCGGCGAAGCGCGGGGACGCGACGGTGGCGAGAGGCGCGAGAGGCGCGTCGACGAGCGGTTCGAGCGTGCGCGCGCCGTTCGCGCCGTCCGGGGACCAACCGGGGGCGATCGAGGCGTGCGTGCGATTGCTCGGCGATCGAGAGCGTAAATTCGTGTGTTTGCGAGGGGCGACGGGGACGGGGAAGACGTACGTGGTGGCGAACGTGTTGGCGACGGACGAGAGACCGGCGTTGGTGGTGGTGCCGAATAAGACGCTTGCCGCGCAGGTGGCGAGAGAACTTCGCGCGTATCTCGGTGAGACGCATCGGGTCGAGTTGTTCGTGTCGCACTTTTCGGTGTACGTGCCGGAATCGTACTCGAACGGGAGGTACACGGAAAAGAGAAGCGCGGTGGATTCGGATTTGGACGCGTTGCGGCATCGAGCGACGAGAGCGCTGGTGGAGCCGGGCAAGACGCCGGTGGTGGTGGCGAGCGTGAGTTGTTTGTATGGGCTAGGTCTGCCGACGGATTATGTGAACGCTGCGCTGACGATCGAGGTGGGGACGTCCGCGTCCGCGCATGGGATCGAGGGCGTGACGGACAAACTTCGCGACGATTTGTTGTACGAACGCGTGGCGCCGTACTTGGACGTCGAGCGCGGTCAGTTTCGCGCGAGCGGTGCGCCGGACGAGGATAATTGTTTCGACGTGACGATTTGGCCGCCGTATTTGGACGCGCCGCTGGACGTGCGCGTGCGCGGAGACGATGGGACAATCGTGGAGTGCGAGACCAAGGGAAGGAAAACCGAACGCGTGACGATTTGGCCTCGCGTGCACTACATCACGCCGGCCGAACGTCTCGAGCGCGCGCTCGTGTCGATTCAAGCCGAGCTCGACGAACAGATGAAAACGCTTCGCGCGCGCGGGTGCGCGATCGAGGCCGATCGTTTGGAACAACGAACGAACGCCGACTTATCGTTGCTACGAGAGTTGGGTTGGTGTCCCGGCGCCGAGCACTACTCGCGACACTTGCGAGGCGCGAACCCCGAAGAGCCGCCGGTGACGCTCTTAGATTATTTTTCATACTCGGCCGACGGCTCAAAAGACTCACAGGCCCGTCGCGATTGGTTGCTCGTCGCCGATGAATCGCACGTCATGCTGCCGCAACTGAAGGCGATGTACGGAGGTGACAGAAGCCGAAAATTGGCCCTTGTCGGCGCCGGTTACAGACTTCCGAGCGCGTTGGACAACCGTCCGCTCATGGGAGATGAGTTTTGGGAGCGCGTGCCTCAGGCGTTGCTCGTGAGCGCGACGCCAGGCGACGTCGAGACCGAGTGGGTCGGAGGGAAACACAGCGACGCCATGGTGGACATGGTGGTTCGACCGAGCGGCGTGCTCGATCCTCCAGTTCTCATCGTCGGTAAAGAGAATCAACTCGAAAACTTAGCGCATCGTGTCGTCGAAAAGGCGAATGCGGGCGAACGGTCGCTCGTGTGCGTGCTCACCAAGGCGGACACCGAGGATTTATCCATGTATCTCAACGCCAGCGGCGTTCGCGCCGATTGGGTGCACTCCGAGCTCACCGCGCCGCAACGCGCGGAGAAATTATCCAAGCTTCAGCGCGGCGAGATAGATTGTATCGTCGGCGCTCAACTCTTGCGTGAGGGTTTAGATCTTCCGTCCGTGTCGCTGGTCGCCATATTGGACGCCGACGTGCCCGGTTTTATGAGAAGCGCGCGGTCGTTGATGCAAATGGCAGGGAGAGCGGCGAGGAACAAACACGGCGAGTGCGTCTTGTACGCCGACGCCGTGACGGGCGCCATGAGAGAGATGATGGATGAGGTCGATCGGCGGCGCGAGAAGCAACATGCGCACAACGTGGCGAATAACGTCGTGCCGAAGACGGCAACGTTGGGTTCGTCCACGTCGACGCTTTCGCTCTTCGACGTCATGGCGGACGAAATCGAACGCGAAAAGGAGAAATGGGCCGAGGAGCAGCTCGCGGCGCTCACGCCGGCGAATAACTCGAACGTGGACGACGAAGCCGTGGAGAAGGCTCTGAAGAGCTGGCGCAAGCGTCGCGAGGGTGGCGTCGTTCGACCGGGACCGAAGCCATCGAACGCGTTGAAAACGGTGGACGTCGCCGGCGAAAAATTTGTCGCGGAAACTGTCCTCAACGCGTACGGCATAGACGCGACGCACGTGGAGCGTCTCAGGCGCTTGCAGCGCGACATGCCGTCAAAGACGGGAGTCTACCGATGGATCGACGGGGATGGTAAGGTGCTGTACGTGGGCAAGGCGAAGAATTTGCGCGCGAGAACGGGCAATTACCTGTCGCCCGCGCTCATTCAATCGTCGCCGCGTCATCGCAAGTTGCTCGCCAGCGCGCGTGCGCTGGACTCTGTGTTGACTCCGGGCGGAGAAGTCGACGCCTTGGCGCTCGAAGCGCGTCTGATTCAGCGCGAGCGACCCCCTTTGAACATTTTGTTGAAGGATGCGCCGAAACCGGAGAGCGCGCGAATAATCCTCACCTCGCAAGACGCTGACGGCCGTCTGTTCATCGCCAAGTTCCAAAACGAGTACGACGGCGCAAAGGCGGCGCGCATCTGGACGTTACCGACGCGAGAAGCTGCGATTCGGACGATGGCCGTACTCGAACGCGCGCTCGATTTGCGAGGTGTTTCGTTTCGCTCGCGTTTCGGCGATACTGCCGCCGTCGCGCAATGGCGGTTCGCGTCTGACGTCGCGACCATGGTGCTCGACGCCAAGTACGACGACGCCGTCGAGGCTCTCGAGGAAAGAGGCGAGATCGCCGCCGCGCTCGAGATCAGAATCTCGGCGCGAGAAGAAGCGGAGCGAGGACAAGGCTCGCGAGGGTCCCTCGCCGCGCTTTTACAAGCCGACTCAGTGGCAAAACATTGGAACATGGACGTGGTGGCCGCCGCGAGCGGCGGCGGGGCGACGTGCTCCGTGAAAATCGTCAAAGTGAGAGACGGCGTCATCGCGGACGTTTTCGGAACCGACGTCGACGTTCCGAACGCGACGGCGGACGATACCATCGCCGAGGAGACGCTCGCCGAAGCGGCGCAACTCGTCGCCGAGCAAATGTACCTCGGCGAAGGCGCAGATCGCCCAGACATCGTGTACATTCCGCACGAGATTGCCGAACCGGCCAACGTGCGAGCCGCGCTTCGAGCCGCCGGCGTCGGGGCGAACGCGTCGACGAAGGGTAACATTTTGCGTCACGGTGCCGCGAAGGAGGGTACGCTTTTCGAGGCGGTCGCGTCGATGGCGCTCGAAAACGCCGATGAATCCGCGCGCGCGACGTCCGTTAAGTCCATCGCCGCACTCAGACTGAAGGATACGATCGGGCTCGATCAATCGCCGGCGAGCATCGAGGGCGTGGACGTGTCGCACCTGGGCGGCCGAAACGCTGTGACGAGTTTCGTTCGATTCGACGGCGGTTCTCCCGCTCCGCTCAAGCACCGCCGATACGAGCTCAGCGCCGCCGTCACCCCGAGCGATGACTACGGAGGCATCGCGGAATCCATCACCGCGAGATTATCTTCCAAGAGCGAGCTTCCCGACGTCTTGCTCATCGACGGCGGCGTCGGCCAGCTCACGGCGGCGGCCAACACTCTCCTCGACTGCGACGTCGTCATCTCCAACATGCTCGACGACGACGACGTCCACGACGTCGGCTCTCGATCTTCTGGCGCGCGCACCGTCGCCCTCTGCGCCCTCGCCAAGGGTCGCCGCTCCGGCGAAGAGGCACTCTGGATTCCCGCGCTCTCTCCCGCCGGCGTCGTCATGGGTCGCCGCGTCGAAGACGCGCACGACGACGCCATGAAACTCCTTCGCGCCGTGCGCGACAGCGCCCACGCCGTCGCTATCGGTGCCCACCGCTCTTTACGACGCGAAGAGCGTCTAAGTTCCTTCGTCGCGTGAGCGCGTCTGTAGTGTACGTCCCTCTCATACGTGTCCCTCTCGGCGCGGCTCGAAAAACTCAAAACCTCAAAACGCCCGCGCGCCATTCGAACGCCCGTCGTCATGTCCGCGAGCGCCCTCGCCCGCGCCGGCGCGTCGATCGCGCGAAACGCGCCGTCGCGCAAGTCTCCCGAGACTCGCGCGGCGCGACGATCCACCATTCGCGCCGCTTCGCGCGACCGCGTCTTTGATGAACAAAACTTTGCGCTCTCCGACCTCACGGCGCTCTCGCCGTTGGATGGACGCTACGCGAGCAAGACGGCGTCGCTGAGAGGCGCATTCAGTGAGTTTGCGTTGATTCGCGCGCGCGTGTACGTCGAAGTGCGTTGGTTGCAGACGCTGGCGGCGATCCCAGAGGGGACGGAGGTGCCGCCGCTGAGCGCAGAGGCGAACAAGTTTTTGGAAGACTACCTCGCCAACTTTGACGTCGAAGAGGCGAGCAAGGTGAAGACTGTGGAGCGCACGACGAACCATGATGTGAAGGCGGTCGAGTACGTGCTGAAGGATGCGTTGATAACGCATCCGGAACTCGCCAAGATTATGGAGTTTACGCACTTTGCGTGCACGAGCGAAGACATTAACAACTTAAGCCACGCGCTCATGTTGCGAGACGGTGTGGCGACCTTGAAGCCCGAGATGGAGAAGATGGTGGATGCGATCGCGGCCATGGGCGTTGAACACGCGGCGACGCCGATGATGAGTCGCACGCACGGTCAGCCGGCGTCGCCGACGACGCTCGGAAAGGAGATGGCAAATGTCGCCTATCGCCTGGCTCGTCAAGTCAAGCAACTCGATTCCATTCCGTTGTACGGTAAAATGGCCGGTGCCGTCGGTAACTACAATGCCCACATGTCCGCCTACCCGAACGTCGATTGGCAAGCGGTCGCGGAGAAGTTTGTCACCGATTTGGGACTCGACTTCAACCCATACGTGACGCAAATTGAACCGCACGACTACATGGCGGAACTCTTCGCCTGCATCGAGCGTTTCAACACCATCACGCTCGACTTCGATCGCGACGTCTGGTCGTACATCTCCATCGGTTATTTCAAGCAAAAGACGATCGCCGGCGAAGTTGGCTCCTCCACGATGCCTCACAAGGTGAACCCGATTGACTTTGAAAACTCCGAGGGCAACGTCGGCTTGGCGAACGCCGTGTTCGCGCACCTCGCCGCCAAGCTCCCGGTGTCTCGCTGGCAGCGGGATTTGACCGATTCCACCGTCTTGCGTAACATGGGCGTTGGTTTCGGGTACTCCATCTTGGCGTACCAATCCACCCTTCGCGGTATTGGTAAGCTCGAAGTGAACGCGCAAGCGATGGCGGACGATTTGGACGTCAATTGGGAAGTGCTCGCGGAGCCGATTCAAACTGTCATGCGCCGATACGCCGTCGAAAAACCGTACGAGAAGCTCAAGGAGCTCACGCGCGGTCGACGCGTCGACGCTGAAGGTATGCGCGAATTCGTGTCCAAGCTCGACATTCCGGATGAAGGCAAGGCTGGTTTGCTCGCGATGACGCCGGCGTCGTACATCGGTAACGCCACGGCACAGGCGAAGGATATCCTTAACAAGTTGAAGGAGATCAAGTAAACGATAGATTTGACGCCGATAATAAGTATCTCCAAGTTGTCGTCTTGTCAAAAACTGCTAATTCTAAATTCTACTCGTCGAGACGCACGTGTTTCGTTTGTCCTTTTTCGTGGTCTCCTTTCAGCATGCTCTTCATGTATTTCTGCGCGCGCGGGACGTCGTGTTTGAGACTGAACGCGCCCGTGCCGAGGTCAACCGTGCGACCGATGACGATTCGAGAAGAGGGCGACTTGAACTCGTCGGTTTCGCCACGAATCGTCGCATCCGTCAGGAACGCCGTCGCCGTTTCGTATGACATCTTCAGAAAGGGCGACGTGCTCTTCTCGATGCCAGATCTGTTGCACGGTCGGTATTCGCCCTGCTGCGTCATGAAATCACCGATGAGAGAGAGGTGGCGAGCGTCGACGCCGATGCCGTAAACGCTAAACACGCCCTGCACTTCGCTCACCAGGGTGGCTCGGCCAGCCTCGACGCCGAACGTTTGCATGATGTCCCAAACAGAGTTGGATTTGATTCCGTTCACATCGATGAGATCGGCGTTCGCCCACGCCGCACCGAAAGAGATACCGTCGGTTTGAACGCAGAGCGGTTGTGTACCGCTCGAGTCCTCGGCCTCGGGTTTACCCACGATGAATGTCTGCTTGATGCCCGTCGTCTCACGAATGATGGTCTTCACGGCGATGTCTTTCGCAGCCTCCAACACGAGAACGTGAGGAGAGTTGATGCCAACGGGAACTTCAAACGTGATCGTTCGACTATCCGAGTCCACTTGGGTCAACTCCATGACTTCACCACTGGAAAGTTGAACGCCAGCGTCGCTCACCTGCGGTCTCGTCTTCGATGTTCTCTTCTTTTTCGCCGCGCCGTCGTCGTCACCTGAAGACGCATTCGAATCGTCGCTTTCGGACTCATCGCTGTCAGACGATGATGATGACGATGAACTGTCGGAATCGCTACTGTCGCTGTCTTCGTCAGCCTTGCGCTTCTCCATCTTCGCTCCCTCCTCTTCCTCTTCTTCGGGTTCGTCGTCGGATGCGTCGCCGTTGACTTCAAACTTGACCTTTTTATCCTTCGTCTCGTCGTCATCCTTGTCTTCGCGAGACTCCGTTGAGACTCGCTTGGGGTCTTCAGCGTTCTTTATGATGACACCCTTGGATTTCGCCTTTTTCATGTCGGAACCGATTCTTCCCACAACCATCGGGACGAATTTACTCTTCACCGTGCGAGCGAATTCTTTAAAGGTAACTTCGTTTGGATCGTTCACGTCTTGCCCTTCGCGCATCTGTACGGAGACGGTGTACACGCGGGAGATGCGACCATCTGGACCTGTGCCGTAATCCTTGATTTTGACCACGAGTTTCGTGACCAACTCTGCCAAAATCACTCGGCGAAGTCGCCGGCACAACGTCTCGGCGTGTTCCTTGGTTTTACACCCAGCCTTCATCGGGAGCACCATGACCGGGGTTAAGAGCTTTCTCGACGCCGCCATCAACAATTCTCTGAGACGAGGGATACCTAGAGTCACGTTAGCTTCACCGCGACCTGCGAAGTGGAACGTGTTGAGCGTCATCTGCGTCGACGGTTCACCCACGGATTGCGCGGCGACGACGCCGACGGCTTCGCCCGGCGGGGCCACCGCGGTCAAGAATCGCATATTCATCAATATCGCGAACTCTTCAGCGGTTAAACCAGACTTGGACGCGAGTGAGCTCGTATTAGATTTACCTTTCGCGTCGGCCCAGTAACCCTTCGGACGAGATTCGATAAACTTGCGCATCTCGTCGCCGAATTTTTCTGGAAGCACGCCCAATTGATCGCAAAAGTTTTCCATGCAGAAACGCGGTAAATCCTCTTTGCGCGAGATTGTCTCGAGCACACTTCTGCCGTTACGGTTGATTTTTGGCATCATTGACACCGCCGCTTCGTTGTTCAGCAAAATGAGCTCGGGGTTTTCCGCCAAGAACTCAAACTTTTGCAAGTAACTGGAACGCGTAACGTCGATGCAGTCTTCTCCGTACTGGAACTGCACGATGCTTCCATCGCAATCGCGAACGGTGTAGTCGTAATGCACCTTGAGCGACTCCAAATTCTTCACGAGACAACGCTGCAAATAACCAGAGCGCGCCGTCTTGACCGCGGTGTCCACCAAACCTTCTCTGCCGGCCATGCAATGGAAAAAGTACTCGGGCGGATCCAAACCGCTAAAGAAACGGCACGCGATGTAACCGTTCGCCCGCGCGCTGATGTCGAATGGTTCGAAGCACGGTAACGTTCTACCGCTCGGCATACGCGGCACGCGTCGACCCTCGAGCTCTTGCTGACCGAGCGCGGCGGCGATTTGGGAAAAGTTCACCAGAGAACCCTTGGCGCCGGAAATCGTCATGATGGAGAGACAATTCTTCGAAAACGGCTTCTTCGTTCCTAGGGGAAGACACTTCTTCACCGCCGCCGATGTCACTTTGTTCAGAGAACCGGACGCTTTCATGTCCAACTGCGCGCCCCACGCGACGTTTTCTCTGAGTTTGGCGGCGACGGCGTCGACCACTTCCGTTTCGGACTTTCCGGAGGCTTCAGCGACATCCGCCGTGGCGGCTTTACACATTTCGTCAGCCTTGCTAAGTTGTTCGACACGATCGAGCTCTGCCTGCGCGGTAAGGATTAAATCATCCATACCACACGTGAAACCGTGTTTTTGCAAGTAATTGGTGAAGAGTCGTGAAAAGATTGACAGCAAGGCGCCCGCCGTGTCGCGGCCGTGAAGCTCGGCGACGGCGTGGACGAGACCGTATTTGCCAAACATATTCTTATCGACCACACCCGTGCAAAAGTAGTTACGACGAATGATCAGACGGTCCTCTCCGGAATCCTCACCTCCGAAGAAATGCGATGGAATCTTACACGGCGCGCTGAATGTCAACGGAGGACGATCGCGCGTAATGTGCGAAAGAACGGAGGCGATGACTTGTTTACCTGTCCACAGCACCCGCGGCTTCAAGACTGTCGGCGGAGGAATCTCGATGCTGCCGTGAGTGTCACCGCAGTAATCGACCAAGCCGCTGTACACGAGCTGTGTGAACTCGGATCGATCGAAGAAACTATCTCTCATCGAAAGCAACAGGCCCGAACAAATGTGGTCTTGAATCAACCCGCGAAGCGGTTTACCGTCCGTCGGCACGGTGAACTGGCGATCACCGTGCATGATCTCGCAAGCCTCGGCTCGACCCAAATGATCTTGCGGGAAGTGCAGATTGATTTCGTCGCCATCAAAATCGGCGTTGAACGTGGAGCAATTCGAGTAATGCATTCTCACGACGCGCTGTCCCGGAAGAACTCGAGCCTTGTGCGCGAGGATACCCGGTTTGTGCAACGTCGGCTGACGATTTACGAGCATGACATCGCCGTCTCGAAGATGTCTGTAGACAGTCTTCGCCAAAGTCCTCGCCGGGGCATCGGACGAGCCCGAAGCCGTCGTGGCTAGAAGAGTCTTCGCGATTGCGGCGCGCTTTTCCGCCGTAAACTTGTCCAAGTGAATCACTCGCCCACGTTCATCTTCGATCGCGTTCGCACCGGGATGAATGTCCGGACCGTTTTCGACGAGTTGACGCATCAAGTCGACGTTGTGCGGGGTGACGAGCTCGGGAAACGTGAGCTTCTTCGCGAACACGGGAGGAACGCCGATTTCGCTCGTACCCAAGTATGGATCGGGTGAAATCACCGAACGCGCCGCAAAGTTGACGCGCTTACCCATCATATTCATGCGAAACAAACCCTCCTTCTTTTCAAGCTGTTGACGAATCCCAATGGCTTGCTTCGCTTCCTGCGTGTCAGCCTTCGTGGCGTCGATGAGTCTGTTGACGCCGGATTGAAGTGCCAACCACGCTCGCACAGCTCTACCCGCTCGCACTTCCGGTGGCTCGGGCACGGTCGGAGGCGTTCTGAAGAGTTCGGCGAGACTCAGGTTGGCCTGGATGATGGTGGTGAGAGACGTGTTCTGTGGATGCTCGAAGACCATGTCGCCCATCTTGCTCGGCGGTCGAAACTTGGACGGCGCGACAAGAAGCGTCTGCACGAAAAATCTCGACGGATCGCTCCGACGCTGATTCGATCCCTTCTTCGCGTTCGAATCCGGCGTATTAGTCGCCCAGACCATGGAACAGAAGGCATATTCGTGTCCCCACAATCTCTTGAGCAGCGCTCGGGCTTCGATGGGCGTGATGTAAAGCGGCTTCCCAGTCGTGCTCGGAACGCGCTCGTCCACCGACATCTCATCCATGTCACTCTCGTCGCTCTTGTCGCTGCTCGACCCGCTATCAGAACTACCGGAACCGTTCGCTTTGTCGTCGTCGTCCGTGGACACGTCGAAATCGCTTCCATCGTCGGATCGCTTCCTCGCCGACTTTTTCGCTGGCACCAATTTCGGCTCAACCTCCGCGCCCGACAACTTGGCCGCTCCCTCGTGCGAATCCGCGCTCTCTGCGCTCGCGTTGCGCGCGAGTAACTGCATGTCCTCCTGAATGTCGATTCCATTCGCCAAGTTGTTCATGTGGTGCTGCTTGGCGAGTTGCGATCTGAAAATCTTATTGTTGCCCTCGGTGGACACCTTTGGGTTAAGCGCTCCGCAATTCTCACACTTCTTCGGTTGCACGGAGAGGAAATCCTTGATCAACTGCCTCGCCGCCGTCGACGTCGCCGACGTCCACGTCACCCCTCTCATCGCCCCCTTGGTCCTCAAGTTGGGCAAAACATCGTGAATGTTGTCCAAATCCATGCGTTCGGTGTCGCCGTCCTCCTCGACGCTCTCCCAAATCTCACTCATCTCCTTCTTCGCGCTCTTACTGATCTCCGGCGCGTAATCCTCCGCCGCCTCGATATCCCCCTTCATCAACAGCTCCAACCGCTCGCGATACCGTCGCACCCGACTCTCGTGCATTCGAAACCGATGACAGTGAAAACACGTCGTCTTCAGCAACCGCACCACCGTCCCGAACGACAACGGATTATACACCGGCACCACGAGCTCAAGGTGTCCAAAGTGTCCCGCACACATCGTTCCCGGAAACTTACACGTCACGCACGTCGTCTTCCCGTCCGTCGGTCCCAACGCCGGGTCATACAGACCGTCGCTCACCGGGTTGTTCAATCCGTCGAAGAGCACCGGGTTCGTGATCCTCTTCACCGAGATTTTCCTCACCTCATCCGCGTCGTAAAAGCTAAAACTCGCGCGCTCGATCTCACGCTGCACCAGGTTTCCCTGGCGCAGTCGGTGCCGGGCGACCGAGGGCGTCTTCCCGCGCGATTCGCGGGAGGTCATGATGACGCGGCGGCGGCGGCGGCGCGAACGTCGAACGTCGCCTCTCTCGCGTCGATGCGGACGTGCGGGGCGCCGGGACGCGAGAGAGGGACGCGCGCGAGTGCGCGCGAGTCGATCTCGGCGCGGCGCTCGCTCGCGAGGCGGCGTGTGACGACGTCGCGCGTCTCGAACGCGCGAGGGAGGCGTCGACAACACACACCCCGAGAGGCGCTGACAGCGCACGTTCGAGACGCGGCGGCGACGCTCGCCGCGACGCGTGTGGTCATAGAGTAGATAGTATTGCAGTATTATGTATCATCGTGTCATCATCGTGGGCTAATCCACACGTTGCCTATGGTCTACTCGAATCGTGGTGGTCTACTCTCCGCCGTGCGCGCCGCTCGAACCGTCGTCGTGAGAGACGGACCGGGGCGGGGTGAGTAAACCGGAATCTGAATCGAGAGCGTTGAACGTGGCGTCCGGATCGGTGTATTTGCGGATCCAAGGGTGGCGCAATATGCGATCGATGGTGTATCGACGCGAGGTTCGCACGCGAAGACACCCGGCGATTAAATCCTTGGCGCCGTTACTGACGGAGTCCCACGTCTCGCTGTCGTAGGTGAACGCCACGAAATTCCCGCTTCGAATCTTTTCCGCGAGCGAGATCTCGTCCTCGCCGTCGAATGGTTGATACCCGGCTAACAATGTGTACATGATGACTCCGAACGACCAGACGTCGACGGTTGGTTCCAGACCCGGTCTCAACGACGGAGTCAGGAGCTCGGGCGCCATGAAGTGCATGCTTCTCCCCGCGCACTGCGCGTACGTACGCGTCACCGTCTCCTGCATCTCGTCCTCGATCTCGTACTCCACGAGTTCCATATCGTACGCCAGAGGCTGTCCGATCATGCACGCGTACCTCATCGTCGTGAGCACGACGTCCAATCTCTCCGAATCCTTTTCTCTCAACATCACCGAGTCCAAATCCAACGACCCGCACACGATGCCAGATTCCGCACAACCCCTCAACACATCCGCCAACTGCACCATGACCTCCCTCGCATCGTTTTCACTCATCCTACAGTACTTTCGACTCCTCAACTCCTCCGATAACCGCGGTCCGGCTGCGTGATCCATCACGAGCACCCCCAACGCCGGCTTTCTCCGCGCCTCGTAAAACGTCTCGTGCAACCGCACCACATTCGGATGATTCAGCGTATCCAGCACGTACTGCTCCAGATTATACAGCGCCATCGATATCGTCGCCTCGCTCCCCTTCTTACTCACCGACATGCACCGCACCGTGCGCAGACTCCCGCTTCCTCGACACCTCGCCGAAAACTGACACTCTCGGTCCTCGTACGCGTCCACCTCCACCACTTCGTACGCGTCCACGAACGCGAACGGCAGCGCCGCTCGCACCATCTTCAGCGTCACCAAGCGCGCTCTGGTCTCTTTCCTCCCCTTCGCGTCGTCTCGACCGCCGCCCGCGCGGCTCGCAGCGCCCCCCATTCGAATCCGAATCCGAATGCGAATCAACGAGTGAATGAAATTCAATCAACGGTCGACGCGGCGCCTCGCCCTTCGCGCGTCTCCGCGCGCGCGCGATCGTCCCGCGACGCGCGCGCGACGACCGACGCCCGCGAGCGCCGCGACGCGCGCGGACGAGGACGACGACGTGTGCGGCGCGACCGACGAGGGCGACGTTTAGAACCGCCGGAGAGTCGTCGAGAGTCCCGCCCTCTTGAGTCCTGACTCGTCGAAACGATGCACTCGAGCGCGGGACTCTCGACGACGACGACGACGAACGCGCGAATCGCGTCGCCTCGCGCGCGCGCGTACAAAACAAACAATTCGTATTCACAACTCTCTCTCTCTCTCTCTCTCTCTCTCTCTCTCATCGCGTCGCTCACGCGCGCGCGCGTTTCTCGCCCACCGCCGGCGCGCCTGCGGCGCCCTCCCCCGCGTCGCCCCCCTCACCCCCACCGCTCGCCCGCATCTCCTCCAACTCATCCCTCAACAATTTCCCGTACCCCCCCCGTCCGGCGTCGTAATACGTCCGGTACTCGTCCCGAACCTGCCCCCCGCTCTTCCCGCGTCCGAATTCCCGTCCCTCGACGAATCCCCAATCGAAATCGATCCGAATCTCCCGATCGTCCAGCGTCGTCCCGTTCAGGTACCGCACGCACGCCTCCGCGCTCGACCGCGTTTCGTACTCGACGAACGCGAACCCACACGGGGTGTGTCGATCGCGATCGAGACCGACGACGATGCGTCGAACCGCGCCGCATCTCGAAAACAACGCGTGCATCTGCGTCTCCGTCGTGTAAAAGCTCACGTTCCCGACGTACAGCGTCGTGCTTCGGCGAAGGGCGTCGAGGTATTCGTCCACCGTGCCTCGAAACGCGCGGTCTTTGTATTGCGTGAGGGGTTCGCGGTCGAGAAACAGACGCGCCATGATGGAATGGGACGTCGATCGAAATCCGAGTCGACGAGTGGCGTCAGAGTCGACCTCGTCGCGTGCGTCGTCGTCGGTCGAGGGCGATGGAGACGGACGCGCGATCGTCCGTGAGCGCGCGATCGTCGTCGAGCGAGGGCGATCGCGCGCGATGGAGGGGAAGGGGGGCGACGATGGTGGACGCGCCCACGACGGGGGGTGACGAGACGGATGATGCGTGGACGCCGACGTCGACGTCGAACGGGGGGCGGAGGACGCGCGCGAGGGGGTGGGTGACGCGCGCGTGCGTCGTCGTCGCGAGCGCGGTGTTCGCGCTGTACGTCGTCGGGTTGGTGGTTCCGGATGAGGAGGAGGAGGGCGCGCGCGCGGGCGGCGGCGGCGGCGGCGGCGGCGGCGGCGGCGGCGGCGGCGGCGGCGCGCGAGGGCGCGTCTCGA
>MDTD01048768.1_pt1 | contig 27070 bp, 21 predicted proteins | sample 811221 | NCBI WGS metagenome assembly MDTD01 (sample SAMN05326646, study PRJNA326480) | marine metagenome | isolation source: seawater | place: Pacific Ocean: South West | collected 2011 | reverse complement strand
TCCAGTATTGCTTGATGAATTAATCAAGATCATTTCCCCTCGATATAGTGGCACTTTTTTAGATTGTACATTTGGACAAGGTGGTTACTCAGAAAAAATTTTAGAAAATGAAAATAATAAAATAATTGCATTTGATAGAGATATTGTCGCAAAAGAGCATTCTCAAGAATTTAAAAAGATATTTAAAGATAGATTTTATTTTAATCACAATAAATTTAGTGAAATAAAAGATATAAATAAAAAAGATATTAAAGCAATTATATTTGATCTTGGTTTCTCTTCACAACAAGTAACAGATAAGGAAAAAGGTTTATCATTTAATCATAAAGGAAAGTTAAATATGAAAATGGGATTAAATTCATTTTCAGCTCATGACGTAGTAAATAAATTAGACAGAGATGAGTTAACAAAAATTTTTAAATTTTTTGGAGATGAAAAGGATGCAAAAAAAATTTCAAATTCGATAATAAAAAAAAGGAACAAATCTCCTATTAAAACTGAAGATTTAGTCGAAATAATAAACAAGGAAAAAAAAAATTATAATTTCAAGATAAATAAATCTACTAAAATTTTTCAATCATTAAGAATTTTTGTTAATCAGGAAATTAGTGAATTAATAAAAGGATTAATCAATGCATATGAATTGTTGCCAATCGATAGTTATATAGTTGTTGTTACTTTTCATTCTTTAGAGGACAAAATAGTTAAATTTTTCTTTAAAAATTATTCAGAAGATAAAAGAGTTTCGAGATATTTGCCTATATCACAAAATGCAAATAAAATTTTTGAATTAATAAATAAAAAAGCAATAGTTCCATCAGCAGATGAAATTAAAAAAAATCCATCATCAAGATCAGCAAAACTTAGATATGTTAAAAAAATAAAACATGGGGCTAATTTTAAAGAATTTTTAAGTGAATTTAAAAATCTAATTGAAATTGAAAATATTGGAAAAAAATTGAAATGAGGAAAATATTTATTTTTATTATTATAATATTAATTATTTCAACCACATTTATCAAAAATTATACAAAAAAATTAGATGATAAAATATTTTCAGTTAAGGAGAATATAAATTATCTTAATGGTGTTAAAGAGCTAGTGAAATTGGAACATAATTATCTTAGTTCTCCTGAAAAATTATTAGAATTAAGTAATTTATATTTTGATTTAAAACTTAAACATACTTCAAGAGAAAATTTAATTATAATTAGTAATATAAATGAAATAGATTTAGAAAGTTTTAATCAAAATGAGTAGTGAAAATAATTTTTTTAATTTTGAAAATGATTTTAACAAATTAGGTAATAAATATGATAAAAATAAACTTAAGATTTCTTTTAATAGAGTCGCGTTTATTTTTTTTACTTTCGTATTGGTTTTATTAATTTTTTCTCTAAAAGCATTTTATTTAACTGGAAAAAAACTACCCCAAAAAGATATTGTTGGTTCAAAGACAGAATTTAGAAGTAATATACTAGATAGAGACAATAATATACTAGCCAAAACTATAATAACAAGAAATATTGGAATAAATCCAAATTTAGTAATAAATAAACAAAAATTACTTTTAAATTTAAAAATTCTTTTTCCCGAAAAGAATTATAATTATATTGAAAAAAAACTTAGTGGAAAAAAGTTTTTTTATTTTGCGGAAAAACTGAATCCAGAAAATTATGAAAAACTTATGATGCTTGGTGACAAGTCTTTAATACCTGAGCCAAGGATTACAAGGTTTTATCCTCAAAAAAATTTATTCAGTCATATCATTGGCCAAATAGATAATAATAATAATGGTATATCTGGAATAGAAAAGAGCTTTGATTTAAATTTAAAAGATTCCAATAAAGATCTCAAGCTAACAGTTGATATAAATCTACAGTATTTGATTCGAGATGAATTGATAAAATTTAGTAAAGTTTTTGATAGTTTAGGATCAGCTGCAATTTTAATGAATTCTAAAAATGGTGAAATTTTATCCCTTGTATCATTGCCAGATTACGACCTAAATAAAAGACAATTATTAGAAGATAAAAATTTAATAAATAGGGCAACAAAAGGTGTTTATGAGTTAGGTTCTGTCTTTAAGACATTTACCTATGCTGCTGGCTTAAGCGATGGATCAATTCAGCCCGATACTGAGTTTAAAAATCTTGAAAAAAAAATTTCTTGTAGCAAATTTATAATTGGAGAATATGACGAAAAAATTCCATCAAATTTAACAGCCGAGCAAATTTTAATCAGGTCAGGCAACATTGGATCTGTAAGAATAGCTCAAAAAGTAGGTCAAGAGAGTTTTAAAAAATTTTTAAATAATTTAAACCTTCTTGATACTTTAGATTTTGATATTGAAGAGATTGGAACTCCTCTAAAAATTAATTGGGGCAAATGTAAACTCGTAACCTCTGCTTATGGACACGGAGTCACAACAACACCAATTCAATTAGCGAAAGGATATGCAATAATTTCTAATGGCGGATACGATATAAAGCCAACTTTAATTTTAGATAATAAAAAAAGAAATATTATATATCAACAAATTATACCAGAGGATATATCTAAAAAAATAAACCTGGCTTTAAGAAAGATTGTAACAACCAAAGAGGGTACGGCAAACTTTGCTAACATTAATGGTTACGAAATTGGAGGAAAAACTGGAACTGCACAAAAATCAAATGCTGGAGGTTATTCCAATATGAAAATAAATACATTTGCCTCAATATTTCCAGCTTCCGATCCAAAATATGTATTAGTTGTAATGTTAGATGAGCCAAAACCAAATAAAGATTATATATATGAATACAAAGATGGCTCAGGTTTGAAGATAAAAGGAACTCAGTTTAATACAGCAGGATGGACCGCAGTAGAAGTTGCTGGAAAAATAATTGAAAAAATAGGACCTATTTTAGCCACAAAATACTAAGAATTTAATAAAAATGTTACTAGGCGATGTTTTAAAAAATATAGACCAAAGATATAAATCAATTAAATTTAAAAATATTAGATTTAATAGTAAAGATTGTAAATTAAACGATATATTTTTTGCGATAAATGGAAATCATTTTAACGGTAATAATTTTATAACTGAAGCAATTAATAATGGTGCAAAAATAATTGTTTCTAACTTAAAATATAAAGGATTTAATAAACAAAAAGTTTTATTTCTACGAAACAAAGACCCACGAAAATTACTTTCAGAGGCTGCTAGTAATTTTTATTACAATAAACCAAAAAATATTATTGCTGTAACTGGAACAAATGGTAAGACATCTATAGCAAATTTATATTATCAAATATTAACTTTAAATAAAAAGAAGGTAGCTGCTATTGGAACACTTGGAATTGTATCAAAAAAATTTACCCAAAAAACAGATAATACTTCAATCGATTCCGTAAATATTCACAAAATATTAGAAAAACTATATAAATTAAAAATTAACAACGTTATCTTAGAAGCATCCAGTCATGGATTAAAGCAGTATAGATTAAATAATATAAATTTTAAAACTGCACTGTTTACAAATTTTTCTAGAGATCATCTAGATTATCATAAAACATTTAGTGACTATTTAAACTCAAAATTAATTCTTTTTAATAAATTATTAAAGAAAAAAGGGAACATAATTTTTGATCAAAAAATTCTTCAAGCCAAAAAACTTAATAATATTTCAAAAAGGAGAAAACTGAAAAAATATGATTTTGGTAACAAAAAATGTTTTATTAACATTTTAAATATTAAAAATATAAATAATAAAAGAAAAGTAGATTTTTCTATTCGTAATAAAAAATATTCGTTTACAACATCGCTAATTGGAAAGATTCAAATTAAAAATTTATTTTTTGCAATTCTAGCGGCTTATTTATCAAAAGTTAAAATTAAAGATATTTTAAAATCAATTGAAAAAATAAAACCAATAAGTGGAAGGCTAGAAAAAGTTGGTAATATTTTAAATAATTCAAAAGTTTTTCTTGATTACGCACACACGCCAGACGCATTAAAAAATGTAATATTAAATATTAAAGAAGATTTTCCACTTAGTAAAATTTCCTTAGTATTCGGCTGTGGTGGTAATAGAGATAAAGAGAAAAGGCAAATAATGGGAGCTATAGCGAATAGATATTGTGACAAGGTATATTTAACAGATGACAACCCTAGATTTGAAAATCCCAGATTAATTAGAAACCAAATTAAAAAAGGTTTAAGTAAGAAAAAACTTATAGAAATTACTTCCAGGTCTAAAGCAATTCTCAAAGCAATTAATGATCTAAATTCCGGAGATGTTTTAATTGTTGCAGGCAAAGGCCACGAAACTTATCAGGAATATAGAAAAAAAATATTTTTTTCAGATAAATCAGAAATTGATAGGGCAATAAACAAAAAAAATTTAAATTTATCTAAATCTATTAAAACAAATATTTTAAAAGAAAGTATTAAAAATAAAAATATAGATAAAAATAAATTTATAAAACATGCATCTATAAATTCAAAAAAAATATTAAAAAACTCAATTTTTATTGGAATTAAAGGAAAAAAATTTGATGGTAATGTCTATGCAGAGGAGGCGATTAAAAATAAAGCAATTTTATCTATTTCTAATAAAAAGTACAAAAATTCAAAAATTATTTTTAAGAAAGAACCTCTGGACTTTTTCAATAAATTAAGTTTTAACTTTAGAAAATCATTAAACTCCAATAACATTGCGATTACAGGTTCTTCTGGAAAAACTTCTGTTAAAGAGTTGACCGGTTTTTGTTTAAATAAATTAGCAAAAACATATTTTTCAAAGAATTCATTTAACAATAAATATGGCGTTCCATTAAGTTTGTTTAACACACCACAATCAACAAAATTTGTAGTTTTAGAGGTAGGAATGAATAAGAAAGGAGAAATAGACCAATTAACAAATTTAATAAAACCCAATCTTGGATTGATTACTAATATTTCCTACGCACACATTGAAAATTTTAAAAACTTAAATCATGTTGCTAAAGCAAAAGGTGAAATAATTGAAAATATTATTCCAGGCGGAACAATAATACTAAATAAGGATGATAAATACTATAATTATTTTTTAAAAAAAGCTAAAAATAAAAAAATTAAAATTATTTCGTTTAGTATAAAATCTAAAGATGCAAATGTTATTTATTTGAGTCAAAAAAAATATAAAGATAAATACCTATTAAATTTTAAAATTAACAATTTAATAAAATATTTTATAATTCCCAAAGAATTGTTGAATTATAAAGAGAATATTTTAGCCTCATTGAGTATTATTGCTAATTATTTTGAAATTGAAAAAATAAATAAAAATTTGTTTAAAAATTTTGTCATACCAAAAAGTAGAGGATCATTGATAAAGCACAATAGAGGTTCAAGAAAGTTGACTATTATTGATGAGAGTTACAATTCTAATCCACTATCTTTTAAATTTGCTCTGAATAAATTTGATAAAAATTATGAAAAAAGTAATAAAAAATACCTACTAGTTGGCAATATGTTGGAACTTGGAAAATACTCAAAAAATCTTCATATATTAATAGCAAAGTATATTAATCAATCTAATATTAATAAAGCTTATTTTTACGGAAAACTTACAAAACATACATTTAACAAATTAAAACCACAAATTAAAGGTAGAATGTTAAGAAACAATATGGATATTTTAAATTTAATTAATAAAGAATTACCAAATAATAGTTTTTTGATGGTAAAAGGTTCTAACTCAACTGGTTTAAATAAAATAATTCAAAATTTATAAAGAAAATGCTCTATAATTTACTTTCCAGCTACTCTGAAACTTATTCATTTCTAAATTTTTTTAATTTTTTAACTGTAAGAACTGGATTAGCAGTAATAACAGCGATGATAATTGTTTTTTTAATTGGTGATAAATTTATAAATTATTTCTCTTCAAAAAAAATTACGAATCCTATTCGTTCAGATGGACCGCAAGATCATCTTATAAAAAAAATTGGCACTCCAACTATGGGTGGTGTTTTAATCCTAATTGGACTCTTTTCAGGTGTGTTTTTATGGGCTGATATTTATAATCCATATAACTGGTTGTTAATTTTTATAACTTTATCATTTGGAATTTTAGGTGCATTTGATGATTATAAAAAAATTAAAAATAATAATTCAAGGGGAATATCTTCTAAACTTAAATTATTTATTCAAATTTTACTTTGTTTGATTTCATTAATTATTTTTTATAACTTTATAGAGTCTGACCTGAAAACAAATTTATATTTTCCTTTTTTTAAAAACCTGGTCATTAACTTAGGCTGGTTTTTTATACCTTTCTACTTATTTGTAATTGTTGGATCATCTAATGCAGTAAATTTAACTGATGGTTTAGATGGTTTAGCAACAGTTCCAGTAATATTGGTTGCTGGATGTTTTGCATTTATCAGTTATGTATCTGGAAATATAATTTTTTCAGAATACTTACTAATTCCTTACATTGAAGGTGTTGGAGAGGTAGCAGTTTTTTGTGGTGCAATAATAGGGGCATCAATAGGTTTTCTTTGGTTTAATGCTCCACCTGCAAAAATTTTTATGGGTGATACTGGTTCATTAGCTTTAGGTGGATCTTTAGGAGCAGTAGGAGTAGTTACGAAACATGAAATTGTATTAGCAATCACAGGAGGTTTATTTGTTTTGGAAGCCGTTTCAGTAATTGTACAGGTTATTTCATTTAAATTAACAGGAAAAAGAATTTTTATGATGGCGCCAATACACCACCATTTTGAAAAAAAGGGCTGGGCAGAATCTACCGTAGTTATCAGATTTTGGATTATCTCATTAATTTTAGCCATGATAGGACTTGCTACATTAAAATTACGATAATGTTTAGTAAAGAAACATTTAATAACAAAAAAATATTAATTTATGGTTTGGGACTTTCTGGAAAATCTTGTTTGCGCTATTTAAATAAAAAAAATAAAGTTACGATTTTTGATGATAACAAATTTCTAATAAACAATAAAAATAAAAATTTATTTGCAAGTAAAAATGAAATTTCAAAACAAAATTTTGATTTTATAGTTCTTAGCCCAGGTATAGATATAAAAAAATGTAAACTAAAAAATTATTTAGTGAAAAATAAAAAAAAAATAATTACGGAACTAGATATTTTTTATTTAATTTATCCTAATAATACCTCGATAACAATTACAGGTACAAATGGAAAGTCTACTAGTTGTCAGATGTTATACAATATATTTAAATCTAATAACTCAGATGTTAGATTAGTAGGAAATATTGGAAAACCACCACTATTAGAAAAAAAAATAAGCAAAAAAACTATTTTTATTATTGAAGTTTCTTCATATCAAATTTTTTATAACAAATACTTTAAGACTGATTATGCTATAATTTTGAATTTAAGTACAGATCATCTAGAAAGACATAGAAATCTAAATACTTATGCAAAAGTAAAACTTAAACTAATTTACAGCCAGGACAAAAATAAGTATTCATATATTGAAAAAAATAATCAGATTATTAATAAAAATATTAATTATAAATTAATTAAATCAAGGTTAATTAAATTAAACTTTAATAAGGTAAATTTATTCAAAAAAAAAATTAATAATATTTATTTACTAGATAAAAATAATTTACAAAATATTCATTTCGTATACGCTTTATGTAAAAAATTAAAATTTTCAGATAACAAAATATTTAAATCATTGAATAAATTTAAAGCTTTAAAATTCAGGAAAGAGATCATATATAATAAAAACAATTTAAAAATAATCAACGATTCAAAATCAACTAGCTTTTCATCTTCAATTGGACTTTTGTCTAGTTATAAAAATATATATTGGATAGTTGGTGGCATGTATAAAAAAGGAGATAGATTTAATTTAGATAAAAAGTATTATAAAAATGTTTCTGCTTATATAATTGGTTTAAATAAAAATTATTTTTATAATCAGTTCAAAAATAAAATTAGCTTTAAGTACCTCAAAAATTTGAAAAAAACGATTTTGACTATAAAAAATGAAATAAAAAATGATAAAAATTCCAAAATAATTTTATTTAGTCCCTCCGCTGCCTCTTTCGACCAATTTAAAAATTTTGAGGAAAGAGGCGAAATTTTTAATAATTTAATTAGAAATATAATTATAAAAAATTAAATATGATCAATAAGTTAGATATTTACAACAATTACTATAGCTGGTGGAAAAATATCGATAAAACCATTTTAATTTTTATTATTTCTTTTTTTATAACTGGTTTATTTTTTTCTTTAGCCTCAACTTCTTTAATTGCTTCCGACAGACTTAACACAAATTCTTATTATTTCTTTATAAAACATTTGGTATTTATTCTTTTGGGTTTATCTATAATGTTTTTATTTTCCCTAATTAAAGAAGATTTTTTAATAAAAATCTCAATTATCTTATTTGCATTGTCTTTCTTGTTACTATTAGCAGTCCCATTTATAGGTGCAGAGGTAAAAGGTTCAAAGAGATGGTTAGATCTTCCATTCTTACCAAGATTTCAACCTATAGAATTAATTAAGCCATTTTATGTTGTAATCATTGCAATATTATTAAATTATAAAAAATATAATTTGTATTTTAAATATTTATTAACTTTAATATTAATTATTCCAATAGTTTTACTTTTAATATCTCAACCAGATATAGGTCAATCCTTATTAATAATTTTTACTTGGTTAGCCTTAATTTTTGTTTCTGGAATAAACCTGTTTATATTTTTTGGACTATTTACCTTTTTTATTTTGATAATTACATATTTAGTTTTTTTTATTGAAAAATTTAATTATATAAAATTAAGAATATCCTCTTTTTTTAATAATTCCTCTAGTAATTACTCTCAGGCAGAAAAAGCATCTGAAGCAATAATTGATGGCGGTTTTTTTGGCAAGGGAATAGGAGAGGGAACTTTAAACTCAAAAATTCCAGAAGCTCATACTGATTTTATTATTTCTGTAATCTCTGAGGAATTTGGAATAATTATAATTCTTTTGTTGATGTTAGCTTTTATGCTTTTTTCATACAATATTTTTAAAAAAATTAGAGATTCAAATGACAATATATTTAAAATGATACTCACGGGTTTAATATCATTGCTTTTAATGCAAGCTTTTGTGCATGTTGGTGTCAATTTAAGAGTATTACCAACCACGGGTATGACGCTTCCTTATTTAAGTTATGGAGGATCTTCAATAATAAGTATTTCAATTATTTCTGGTATAATTTTAAATTTGACTAAAAGGAGAGTTGCAAGTTGAAAAATATTTTAATTTCAACTGGAGGTTCAGGTGGCCATGTAATACCTGCAATAAATTTGTATAACCATTTAAAAAAAAATTTTAATGTTAGTATTTATACTGACAAAAGAGGCTCAAAGTATTTTCCAAAACAAATTAGGAAAACAATTTTTGAGGTTAGTCAGTTTTCTGAAAAAAAATATCTACTTCCTTTAAAAATTATTTCTTATTTTTATGCTTTCATTAAATCACTTATATCTTTAAATGGAAATAAATTTGATATTGTTGTAAGTACAGGAGGCTATATGTCTTTTCCTATAGTTTTGGCAGCCAAAATCTATGGTAAAAAAATATTTCTATTCGAGCCAAATTCTATAATTGGTAGATCTAATAAATTTTTATTAAAATTTTCAAATAAAATACTTTGTTATGACAAAAATCTACAAGGTATAAATAAAACATACAATAATAAAATTATTGAGATACCGCCTATTTTGAATAATTGTTTTTATGAAAAACATATTAATAAAGAAAATGATAATACTTTTAAAATATTAATAATTGGCGGAAGTCAATCATCTTTATTTTTTACAAAAAAATTAAAGCATGAAATAATTCAAATAGCAGAAAAATACAAAATTTCTATTTGTCAGCAATTATCGAAGGGGTTTGATATCGATAGTTATAAAAAAGATTATGACAAAAATAATATAACAAATAATTTATTTTATTTTGAGCATGATTATTTGTGTAATAGAAGCCAGTTTGATATAGCAATATCAAGATCAGGTGCATCATCACTTGCTGAATTATCTCAGAAGAATATTCCCTTTATTGCCATTCCATTCCCCTTTGCAACAGATAATCATCAATTTTTAAACGCAAAGAGATACTACGATTTAAATTGTTGCTGGATATTAGAAGAAAAAAACTTTAATTCTGGTGATATATATAAAATAGTAAATCAAATTATGCTTAATAAAAATGATTATAATAAAAAAAAAAATAATCTTACTAAGCTAAATGAAAATAAAACTTGGGAAAAAATAAATAAAAGATTAATAGAATATTTTAATGACAATTAGTTTGGGAAAACAAGAAATAATACATTTTGTAGGTATTGGTGGAATAGGAATGAGTGGACTTGCACTTATAATGAAAGGTTTAGGTTTTAATGTCAAAGGCTCAGACCAGCAAAGTGGCAAAAACATTGATCGACTAAAAAAAAATAAAATATTTATCCAAATTGGACATAAAAAACAAAATTTATCAAATGCTACAATAGTTGTTATTTCATCAGCCATTAAAAAAAATAATCCTGAATATTTAGAAGCAAAAAAAAAAAAAATACCTATATATAAAAGAGGGGAGATGCTCGCAAATATAGTTTCCCTTTACAAGAACGTTGTAGTTGCTGGCTCACATGGCAAAACTACAACTACATCAATTGTTTCAACTATTTTTTCAAAATCTAAATTAGATCCCACAACAATTAATGGTGGTGTAATTAATTCGATTGGTAATTCGGCAAAACTTGGGAAAGGAGAATGGTGCATATTAGAATCTGATGAATCTGATGGAAGTTTTTTACATCTTCCATTCACATATTCAATTATAACAAATATTGATGATGAACATCTCGAACATTATGGATCAATTGAAAATTTAAAAAAAAGTTTTATAAATTTTGCAGAAAAGACACCTACTTTTGGAAAAACACTTCTCTGTTTGGATGATAAAAATAACAGATCAATTTTAAGAAACATTAAAAATCAAAATATAATTACCTATGGATTAAATGAAAAATCTAATTTCAAAATTAAAAATATTAAACTTCAACCTCAATTTTCAAAATTTGATTTAGAAATTAATTTACCTAATCAGAAAAAAAAAATATTAAAATCATTTAAGGTTCCATTAATTGGGACTCACAATATAAAAAACTGTTGCGCATCTATAGCGATAGCAATTTTAATGGGTATTTCTATTAATTTAATTAAAAAATCAGTTTTAGAATTTAAAGGAGTTCAAAGAAGATTTAATTTTATATTTGAACGTGAAAAAAGTATATATTATGATGATTATGCACATCATCCTACTGAAATTCATGAACTTCTCAAATCTATAAAAGATGTATATAAATCAAAAAAAATAATATCAGTATTTCAGCCACACAGGATTTCACGATTAAATTTACTAAATAAAAATTTCACAAAATGTTTTAAATATTCTGATCAAGTATTATTATGTCCAGTTTACAAAGCTGGAGAAAATCTCAAATTAAAAATTAATTATTATAAATTTGCCAAAGAAATTATTAAAAATTCTAGAGTAGAATTAATAATGATCAATAGCGAAAAAGAATTGGCAAGGTTTGCTAAACAAAATATTTATGGTGATAAAATTGTGATTGGCATGGGTGCTGGAACGATTTCTAACTGGATTAGAAATTTACCAAAATTGATTAAATGAAACTTGACGATTTAGAAAAAATTGAATTTGATGACAAATCTCGCTTAAGTCTTAATCATGATTTATCCAGATTAAATTGGTTTAACATTGGAGGAAAAACTAAAATCTTTTTTTTTGCAAATTCTTTGAAAGATTTATCAAAATTTTTAAAAATATATCAAAATAGAGGAAAAATATTTGTAATTGGGGCAGGATCTAACACATTATTTGATGATGAAATTTATAATGGAACCATAATAAAACTTGGTAAAAATTTTAATAATATTTCAAAATTAGGTGAAGATTTAATAATTTCAGGGAGTTCTTGTTTAGATAAAAAACTTTCAGAATTTGCTATGCTAAACAAGATAGAAGGATTTGAGTTTTTATCATGTATACCAGGATCAGTTGGAGGCGGAATAAGAATGAACGCTGGTTGTTATGGTAGAGAATTTAAAGATATAGTTGTTTCAGTCCAAGCTATAGACTTAGAAGGTAAAATTATAACTATACCCGCTCAAAAAATACAATTTAAATATAGATCAACAAATTTATCTAAAAATTTAATTTATCTTAGTGTTACATTTAAAGGAAGAATCTCAAATGAAGAAATTATAAAAAAAAAATTGAAGAATTGAAAATAAAGAAAGAACTCTCTCAGCCTATTCGAGTAAAAACAAGCGGGAGTACATTTAAAAACCCTATTAATCAAAGCACTAAAAAAGTTTGGGAATTAATTCGAGAATCAGTGAATATAAATGAAGTGAATAAAATGTTTGGAGACGCAAAGCTTTCAGAAAAGCATTGTAATTTTCTGATTAATCAAGAGAAAGCCTCATCAAAAGATATGAAAAATCTTATCAATTTTATAAAAGAAAATGTATATAAGAAAACAGGAGTTAATCTTGAATTGGAAATAGTTTTAACTTCATAATTTTAATGAAGAAGAAAGTATTAATATTAGCTGGCGGTTATTCTAAAGAAAGAGATATAAGTTTAAAAACAGCAAGAGCAGTTTATAAACAAATTAAAAATAAATATTTTTGTAAAATACTCGATCCTAAAAATGGTTTTATTAAACAAATAAAAAAATTTAAGCCCGACGTTGTATTTAATGCTCTACATGGTAGATATGGTGAAGATGGTTATATACAATTAATTTTAGAAAATGAAAAAATAAAATATACACATTCTGGTGTCAAAGCGTCCTCAATTTGTATTAATAAAGTTATTTCAAAAAAAATATTTCTAAAAAATAAAATATTAACTCCTAAAGATTTAATATTTAAGTTTGCTTCTGAAAAAAATTATAAAGATATATTTAAAGCAGTTAAAACAAAACTCAAATTCCCTGTAGTAGTAAAACCTATTAACGAAGGTTCTAGCGTTGGTGTTTATATTTGTAACAAAAATAACTTTATTAACAATGTCAAAAAATTGGAAAATGAAAGAGAAATTTTGATTGATAAATATATACCAGGTAGAGAAATACAAGTTGCAGTTATGGGTAAAAAAACACTTGGGACTATTGAATTAGTGCCTAAAAGAAAATTTTATGACTACAAAGCTAAGTATGATAAAAATGCAAAAACAAAACATGTTCTTCCAGTTAATCTTTCTGAGAAAGAACTAAAGAAAGTTGAATACATTGCATTAAATGCTCATCGAATTACTGGTTGTAGAGGAATAACAAGAAGTGATTTTAGATATTATAATAATAAATTTTATTTATTAGAGGTAAATACTCAGCCTGGAATGACAGAACTATCATTAGTTCCAGAAATTGCAAAATATAAAGGTTTGAGTTTTTATAAATTAATAAATTGGATAATCAAAGATGCTTCAACTAAAAGATAAAAAAAAAATTTATTTATATTTAGTTTTTCTTTTTATCTTATTAAGTTTGCATAATATTAATTCAATTAATTTTATTAATGATTCTTTCAAGATAAAAAAAATTACGCTTGAAAGCAATTTAGGAAATAAAATTAATAATGAAATTTCTGAGTCTTTAAATGAATTTTATAATTCTAGTATATTTTCGATTAACACTAAAAAAATCCAAAATATCCTAAAAAATATTAACATTATTGGAGAATACAGAATTAAAAAGGAATATCCTTCAGCTATTAAAATTGAACTTAAGGAGACAAAAATTTTAGCATATTACTTCGATAATAATATAAAAACTTATATTGGTTTGAACGGCAAAAAAATTAAGAATAAAATTGTAAAAGAGGATCTACCTCTAATTATTGGAAATGTTAATGTTGAAATCTTTTTAGATTTAAACGATAAATTAACTAAAAATGGTTTCAAATTAAATAATTTTAAAAAATTATACTTTTTCAAATCAAATAGATGGGATTTACTTTATCAAGATAAAATACTAATTAAACTTTCAAATAATAATTTAGACTTATCAATAAATTTATTAAAAAAAATATTAAATAGATCCCTTTCAAATGGAGTCAAAATAATTGATTTAAGAATAAAAGATAAAATAATTTTATCATGAATAAAATTAATTCACCATATCCTATATTAGAGTTTGGCTCTACACACATACGGTTAGCTGTTTATGACAAACAAATTTTAAATCAAAGTTCCTTTTATGAAGAAAAAGTAAACTATACTAGAAATGAAAATTCAAAAAATGAACAAGCAATAACCAATATTATTTCAAAAGCCGAAAACGATTTAAGTCAACATCTAAAAGAAATTTTATTATTAATTGACTCTTCAAGTATTTATTCATTAGATTTTTCAATACAAAAAAATTTTGATAAGAAAATTATAAATAAAACAGATATTGATCATTTAATTAATGAAAGTGAAAATATAATTAAATTACATAATAAAGATAAAGATATTTTACATATTATAAAAAATCAAATAATGATTGATGATAAGATTTTTGATGAAAAAAATGAAATAATTATAGAAGCACAAAAAGTTACGATAGATTTAAAATTTGTTTTAATTGAAAAAAAAACCTGTGATTTAATCAGAGAGTTATTTTTAAAAAAACATATAACGTTAAAAAGTATTTATTGCACTAGTTATATAAAATCTTTAGAAATAATAAAAAAAAACCAAATTTCTGGTTATGTTTCTTTTATAGATATAGGTTTAAAAAAAAGTAGTCTTACAATTTTTCAGGATAGTAAACTTTTATATTTAAATAATACTTATATTGGAGGACATCATATTACCAATGATATAGTAAAAGTTTTGAATTTAGATTACCGTAAAGCAGAAGCAGAGAAATTTAAATTTTCTAAAAGTAATAAATGTGAAGATATCACAATTAACAAGTCAGATGATAAAATGCTTAGAAAAATAATTAATGCACGTTTGGAGGAAATTATTGAACTTTTATTTTTAAACTGTCCTTTAATAAATAATTTTAATTTCAATTCTGATTTAAAGCTTTATTTTATAGGAAATGGATCTAAAGTTTTAAGTGAAAATCTTCTATCGTTTGGGCCTGAATTCAGCTTTTTAAAAGAAATGTCAATTATAAATGAAACTGCAAAAGATAGTTGTGATAGTGCTTTAAAGTATAGCAATGATGAAATGGAAATTCGTTCTCAAAAAACATCAATTAACTTTGAAAACAAAGGGCTTTTTGAAAAATTATTCAATTATTTCACAGAAAAATAGCAATTTTTTGTAACATAAGTTGTTTTTTTAAGACATTTTTTTTTTAATATAATTTATTATGTCTATTTTAAATCAAAAAACGATTAATCAAAAAATTTATTTTAGTGGCATAGGTCTTCACTCAGGAAAGCTTGTAGATCTAACTCTCGTGCCATCAGAACCAAACACAGGAATTATATTTAAAAGAATTGACTTAAAAACAAATAATATTGTAATACCAACTTATGATAATGTTGTTGATACAACATTATGTACAACTTTATCAAATGAATATGGTGTAAAGGTTTCAACCGTAGAGCATTTGATGGGCGCTCTATACGGTTTAGGAATTGATAATTTAGTTGTTGAATTGAATTCTCAAGAATTGCCAATTTTAGATGGCTCAGCAAAGAAATTTTTAGAAAATATTTTAGCAGTAGGAATTAAATCTTCCTCTACACCGATAAAATTAATTAAAATAGATAAAAAAGTTTCATATAACGAAGGAAGTAAATATATTTCAATTGATAAATCAAAAGTAGCATCGGAAATTGATTTTGAAATAAAATATAAAAACAAAATAATTTCTAAACAAAGAAATAAAGTAAATATATTTAACGACGATTTAAAAAATGTTTTTGAGTCCAGAACTTTTTGCTTACATGAAGATGTTGAGAAACTTCAAAAAGCTGGTTTTGCAAAAGGTGGAAGCTTAGACAATGCTATTGTTGTGGGTGAAAATGAAATTTTAAATAATAATGGATTAAGAAATCCAAAAGAGTTTGTTAATCATAAGATACTTGATTGTATGGGTGATTTATATTTATCTGGTTACAGAATTGTTGGATCACTAACTACGTCCCAAGGGGGTCATGGATTAACGAATAAAATTTTAAGAAAACTTTTTTCTGATAAATCAAACTTTACAGTTATAGAGATTAAAGAAAAGACTTTACCTTATCAAATCCTAGATAGATCTTATCTTAAATCTATTGCATAAAAATAGAAATTTTTTTTATTTCTGCTAATAAATATATATGCGTTTTTTCATATTAAGTTTATTTACTATATTAATATTTCTTACCTCTTGTACAAAAGAAAAAACTTTAGTTGAGGTTATCGAAAAAAAAGAAATAGATTTACAAATGATAGATGCTTATGAGGAAGGGTTAAAGGCACTTGAGGATAATGACGGTTTAACCGCAGCAAAAAAATTTAGTGAAGCTGAATTATTATTTCCACAATCTGAATGGGCCCCAAGGGCCGCACTAATGTCAGCATATTCCTATTATTCCCAAGGATATTACAGTGACACAATTTATGAACTTAATAGATTTATAAATACCTATCCTAGACATCCCCGTACTGATTATGCTTACTATTTTTTAGGAATTACCTACTACGATACAATAGTCGATGAGACAAAAGATTTAGATCCAATTTTAAAATCAAAAAAATATTTTGAATATGTAATAAAAAATTTTTCTGATACAGATTATGCATTAGATGCAAAATTTAAATTAGAGTTAATTAATGAGTTTTTAGTTTCAAAAGAAATGTATTTAGCTAGATACTATTTTGAAAAAGAAAAATGGATACCAGCAATTAATAGATTTAAACTTGTCGTAGAAAACTATAATGATTCAATTTTTATTGAAGAAGCATTGCACAGGTTGGTTGAAATTCATTATAAAATTGGTTTAGAAGATGAGGCAAAAAAATACGCATATGTTTTAGGTTATAATTATCAATCAAGCCAATGGTATGAAAAGTCTTTTAAAGTTTTCAATAAAAACTATTCTCCAAAACAAATAAAAATGAAAAAAGATAAAAATAAAAAGAAATCATTAATTGAAAAAATTAAAACAAAAATATTTTAATGGTGAACAAAGTTTCAATTAAGAAATTCTATTTAGATAAAATAAATAAACTTATAAGAAACGATGAACTGTATTATTCTAAAGACAAACCAAAAATTTCAGATAAAGAATATGATGAGCTTAAACAAAGTATACTTAATTTAGAAAAAAAATATATTTTTTTAAACCATAAAAATTCACCTTCTAAAAAAGTAGGATTTAAACCATCTAAAAATTTTCAGAAACAAAAACATATGGTCCCAATGCTTTCTTTATCTAATGTTTTTAATAAAGAGGATCTAATTAACTTTGAAAAAAAAATTAAAAATTATTTAGATTTAAGTGATAGACATTCTTTTGAATATAGTGTTGAGCCAAAGATAGATGGCATATCTGCATCCTTAACTTATAAAAATGGAGTTTTAGTTTTAGGTCTATCCAGAGGAGATGGATATGAAGGTGAAGTAATTACAGAAAATTTAAAAACAATAAAAGATATTCCAAAAAATATTACCTCAAAAGATTTTCCATCAAATATAGAGATTAGAGGTGAAGTTTATATAAAAAAAAATGATTTTGAAAGCCTTAAAGAAAAATTTGCAAACCCAAGAAACGCTGCTTCTGGTTCATTAAGACAGAAAGAGTCTGCCGAAACAAAAAAAATACCATTAATGTTTATTGCGTATACTTTTGGATTATTCGAAAATAATAAATTCATTAAGCAAGCTGAATTTTTAAGTTATTTAAAAAAATGGGGCTTTAAAACAAGCAAGTATAATTGTGTAATTTCAAACGTTGACCATCTGATAGAAAATCACCAAAACTTCGAGGCGAAAAGATATGAATTAGATTACGATGTAGATGGTTTAGTTTATAAAATTAATGATCTTAAACTTCAAAAAAGGTTAGGCTTTGTTGGAAATGCTCCGAGATGGGCGGCAGCACATAAATTTTCTGCTGCGTCATCTTTTTCCAAAATTTTAAACATTGAAATTCAAGTTGGAAGAACAGGTGCATTAACCCCAGTCGCAAAAGTTAAACCAGTAAATATTGGTGGTGTAATAGTTTCAAATGCTACACTTCATAATGAAGATGAAATTAAAAAAAAAGATATAAGAGTTGGAGATATAGTAAAAATTGAAAGAGCAGGAGATGTAATTCCACACGTAATTTCTGTCGATTTATCAAAGCGATCTCCTAAAAATTTAAAATTTAAATTTCCTGATAAATGTCCATCCTGCGGTTCTAATGTTGAAAAAGAATTTAATAATCAAACAAAGAAATTTGATGCAGTAAAAAGGTGTTCCTCAGAAGGATTTTCATGCGAAAAAATTGCTATTGAAAAAATTAAACACTTTGTATCAAAGGATGCTTTAAATATTGATGGACTTGGAAAAAAGGTTGTTGAAAAGTTTTGGGAAAAAAATTTAATTAGATATCCACAAGATATTTTTAAGCTGGATTTTAAAAAAATTGAAAATTTAGACGGCTGGGGAAACCAATCAGTTTTAAACCTTAAATACTCAATTGATCAATCAAAAAAAATTTCTCTTAATAAATTTATATTTGCATTAGGCATAAGACATATAGGACAAGAGAATGCAAAGTTAATCGCCAAACATCTCCAAAATATAAAAAATTTCATCAAAATTGATAAAAATTACGATTTTACCTCATTTACAAATATAGATGGCATAGGAGAAATACAAATTACTTCGATCAAAAAATTTTTTTCAATTAAAGAAAATTTAAATATTGTTAGAGATCTTTCTAATTATTTAAATATACAAAATGAAATCCTAAATGATTCTGGAAAACTCAAAAATCTTACTTTTTTGATTACAGGAAAATTAATAAGTATGAGTAGGGCAGAGGCCAAGTCTATTATTGAAAAAAATTCTGGTAGAATATTGAGCTCTGTAAGCAAAAAATTAGATTATTTAATAGTTGGAGATAAACCAACTTCAAAAAAAGTCAATCAGGCTAAAGATTTAGGTGTTAAAATTATAAATCAGAACGAATTACTTAATCTGTTAAACTGACTGGAGTAACCAATTTTTTTCATTTTTTTCTAAAAATTTAGAAATATTATTATAAACCTCAAACTTATATTTTAATAAATAACTTTTTTCTTTTTTTGTTAATAATTTCTCATTTATTAAATCTTCATCTATCGGTGCCATTGTGAGATTTTTAAACTCTAATTTATTTTTAATTTTGTCAACATAAACCAGATTCTCAATTCTTATTCCAAATTTACCCTCTTCATAATATCCTGGCTCATTGCTTACAATCATTCCTTCTTTTAAATCAAGTGAATTAAATTTTGATAAAGCTTGGGGCCCCTCATGCACATTCATAAAAAAACCTACTCCATGACCTGTTCCATGGCCATAATCTAAATTAACTTTATTTAAAGAAGCTCGTGCTTTTTTGTCGATTAAATTGCCTTTTTTTATTTTATTTAAATTATTTGTAGCGACCGCTATATGACCCTTAAGCACTCTTGTAAAAATATTTTTTATTCTTTTCGAAGGTTCCTTAAAACACACAGTTCTGGTCACATCTGTTGTTCCATATTTGTACTGCCCACCAGAGTCACACAAGAAGATATCATCTCTTTTAATTTTCCTATTTGTTTTTTCTGATGACCGGTAGTGTATTATTGCACTATTGGGTCCCGACCCTGCAATTGTATTAAAACTTGGGTAAATATAATCTTTACTCTGCTTTCTAAATTTCTCTAACTTTTTTTCCAAAGTCAATTCATCAAAACCAAAATTTTTGTATTGTTTAATCCAGAATAGGAATTTTGTTAAAGCTACACCATCTTTTATGTGAGCTTTTTTCATATTTTCTATTTCGATTTTATTTTTAATAGATTTAAGATAATAAGTTGGGTCTTCAAAATTTGTAATTTTAAACTTAGATTTTATTAAACTTTGGTAAAAAATTGAACAGGTTAAACTATCTATTGTAAATAAAGATGAATTTAATTTTGATAAAATACTATATATTTCTTCAAATCTATGAAATTTTATATTTTTATATTTTATTTTTTTTATTTTTTTTATTTTTTTCAAATCGCAAAAACAAAAAATTTTTTTTTCTTTATTAATTATTAATCTAGCATTTGGAATTGGACTATTTGGATTATCCTTTCCTCTAATATTAAGCAACCAGGCGACATTTTCCGGCGCAGAAACAAATATACTATCTGATTTATTTTTTTTTATTATTTTATAAAGTCTATTAATTTTCGATTTAACACTTTCACCTACAATTTTATCGTCTAGTTTATAGAAAAGATCTATTTTTTTTTCTTTTTCAGAATAAATGCTATCAACCAAATTTTTTTTAATTGGTACTAGGTGATATTTATACCCAAAATATTTTTTTAATGTTGGAGATGTAAATAATTTAGGATCATATCCTATTTTCTTAACTCGTTTATAATTTAAAATATCTTTTGGAAAAATGTATGGAATTTCAATAATTTTAAAGTATTTTCCACTCTCCATTTTGCTTTGAATTAAATATCTTCCATCAACAAATAGATAATTCAATGATTTTGTGATTATACAAAAACCCGCAGATCCTGAAAAGCTAGAAATAATTTTTAGCCTATTTGGGTAGGCATATTCATTGAAAAACTCATCATTTTTAGGAATAATGTAAGCATCTAACTCATATAATTTCAGATATTTTTTTATTTTTAAAAAAGTTTTCATTGTTTGAGTCTTTTTTGATACCTAAGCCATCCAGGGCTTTTTATTTCACTTTCATAATCTATATCTTGGTTAAATTCAAAATCATCATTTTCATCCTTAAAAAATTGATTATTTTTTTCAATATTTTTTTCTGGCAACTCATCAATAAATCTAGATGATATACTGTCTATCCAATCTCCTTGATAAAATCTATTCATGGAAAAAGAGATGTGGGCTACCTTTTTTGCACGCGTTATTCCAACATACGCCAATCTTCTTTCTTCCTCCAATCCACTTTGACCTTTCTCCTCCATTGATTTTTGATGTGGAAACAACCCTTCTTCCCAACCTGGCAAAAATACTACATCAAACTCTAATCCTTTAGAGGAATGCATTGTCATTAAATTTACTTTTTGACCCTCCCAATCTTGATCTATCGAAGTCGCTAAGGCGACATGTTCTAAAAAACTTTCAATATTATCAAACTCCTTCATTGCATTTAAAAGTTCTTTTATATTTTCAAGTCTATTTTCATTCTCTAGATCTTTTTTATCTTTAAGCATTTGACTATATCCAGACTCATCCAAAATTATTTGAAGTAATTTTACATGATTAGTTTTTTTTCTATGATCAAACCTCCATTTCTGTAGTAGACTTAAAATTGAATTTAATCCTAATTTAGGCTTTGGTTTGATCAAATTGAGTTCAATCATTTTTTTAGCACCATCCTCGAGTGAAAAATTATTTTTCTTACAAAAATCATAAATTGTTTTAATAGTAGTTTCACCAATTGATCTTTTTGGCACATTAATAATTCTTTCAAATGATAAGTCATCTCTAGGTTGATACACAATTCTTAAGTAAGCTATACAATCTTTTATTTCTGCTCTTTCGTAGAATTTTGTACCCCCAATAATTCTATAAGGTATTCCAATTTTTAAAAAACGTTCTTCAAATTCACGTGTTTGAAATATTGCTCTTACTAAAATAGTAACATTATTTAAATTAAATTTTGTTTTCAATTTTTCAATTTTTTCACCAATACCTATCGCCTCATCTTTTCCACTTCTATAACTATCTAGATAAACATTTTCACCCTCCTCTCCGTCTGTGAAAAGATTTTTACCCACTCTATTTTCATTATTAGAAATTAGACCAGAGGCTACAGATAGAATATTTTGTGTTGATCTATAGTTTTTTTCTAATCTAATTATTTTTGTATTTTTGTACATTTTATCAAATTCTAAGAAATTTTTAATTTCTGCTCCTCTCCAACTATAAATTGATTGATCATCATCACCTACACAACAAATATTATTATTTTCTTTTGATAATAGATTTAACCATTTACTTTGTATAAAATTTGTATCCTGATACTCATCTACCAATATATATTTAAAATTTTTTGAATACATTTTTGTAATATCAGGATTTTTTTCAAAAATTTTTATACAATGAAGTATTAAATCATTAAAGTCGCACGCGTTTAGATCTAGTAATTTTATTTGATAAATTTTATATATTTTAAGAAAGGAAGCCTCTAGTCTTTCACTTTTTTTAAGAACAACATCTTCGGGATACCAACCTTTATTTTTCCATTTCTCAATAACATTAAGAATATAGTTAGGAGATATTTTTTTTATATCAATATTTTCTGCTTTGCAGATATTTTTTATTAATTTTTTTTGATCATCTTGATCTACTATTGTAAAATTATAATTTAAATCTGCAGCTTTAGCGTGTTTTCTTAAAATTTTTACACATATTGAATGAAAAGTTCCAACCCACGGCATACCAAATTTTTTTTTCTTTAAATTGAAGAGAATTCTACTGAGCATTTCATTTGCAGCTTTATTTGTAAAGGTTACTGCTAAAATTTCATTTGGGGTCGCTTTTTCCGATAAAACTATATGGCAAATCCTTGAAGTTAATACCTTCGTTTTTCCTGATCCTGCCCCAGCCACGATTAATAAGGGACCATTTAAATAAGTTACAGCTTCCTTTTGCTTTTCGTTTAAATTATTTAAGTAATCAAAATTTAACATTTCAAATTTAAGTTGTATAAGTACTTTTTAAAATAATGAAAAAAGAATCATTTAAAATACCTTTTAAAAGTAATTTTTTTAAAGAACAAGATCCTTTTCACCTTGTTGTAATTTTTTTTATAATCTTTTTTGGCACAGCTATTTTTTTTTCAATTCCAACGTTTTATGATTATAAAAAATACAACCAAAAAATCGAAAATACAATTAACAAAGATTTTAAAATAAAAATGGAGAATTTAGAGAAAATTAGCTTTAGATTTATCCCATCTCCCCATCTATTAATAAAAAAAGCAGACTTAAAAATTAGAGAAAATGAAACAAAGGTATTATCTAAGCTTGAAAATATTAAAGTATTTATTTCAATATTAGATTTATATAAAAATGAAAATTTTGAAATAGATAGAATCGAGGTAAATAAAGCTAATTTATATCTAAATGAATTATCTTTAAAAAATTTTATACAAAACTTAAAAAATAATATTGTAAAAAAATTTTTAATAAAGAGAAGTACTATTTTTTTTAGAGATAAAAACGATGATATAATCTTATTATCAAAAATCAAAAACTTTAATTATAAAATTGACTTTGTTAATAGCAAAAAGATTTTAAAGATAGAGGGTAACATATTTGACTCAGACTATGAATTTAAGTATTTAATTGATTATAATTTTCCAAATATACAAAATATTAATATTGAGTTAAAAAATCCAAATATTATTTTAGATAATAAATTAGTTGATAAAAAAAATTCAAACGAATTTTTACAAGAAGGTATTTTTACGATTAGATTTTTGACTAAAAAAAATATTATTAATTATGAAATTATAAAAAATAGTATTAAATTTACAAAGGAGAATTCTAAAAATACTGATTTCAATTTAAATGGTCTTATTAATTTTAAACCTTTCTATTTTGACTTAGTATACGATCATAAAAAAATTGATTTAATTGATATTGAAAATCTTTTATACACAATTTTTATTAACAAAAAATTAAAATATGAAAACCTTTCAGGAATATTAAAAATAAATTTAAAGGATATTGATAACAAAACTCTTCAATCAGGCCTATTAAGTCTTCAATTTGGTGACACATATATTAACGTTGATAAAAATTTATTTTATTTATCTGATTTTGCTACTTTAGAAATTGTTGATTACGAATACTTAAATGAAATTGATCAAATACTTCAGATGAAAGTTAAGATAAATGTAATTAATGAGGAAAAATTTAATAGATTTTTGTTCAAATATAGAAAAAATAAAATTTTAAATAAAAATGTTTATTTTACCTATCAATATAATTCCAACACTAAAACACATTTTTTATCAAATGTATCTAGCGATGGTTTTACCAATAATACTGAATTTTATCGTTTCAATAATTTACAACAATTAAAAAATGTATTGATCGATGAAAACGTTTTTAAGACGGATTAACCATTTTTTTTGGGTTCACTATTTTTAAATAATCTTTCTCGTTGATTAATCCACTTTTAATTGCCTCTTCTTTTAAAGTTGTTCCCTTTTTGAGTGCTGATTTTGCAATTTTTGCTGCTTTGTCGTATCCAATTATCGGAGCTAAGGCTGTAACAAGCATTAATGAATTGTCCAAGTCATCTTTCATTTTTTTTATATTTGGCCTGATATCTTTTACACAATACTTTGCAAAATTATTTGTACTATCAGCTAATAAGTCTATTGATTGAAGTATATTGTGTGCAATTAAAGGTTTAAAAACATTTAGTTCAAATTGACCCTGTGAACCTGCAACTGTTATTCCAGTATGATTTCCAATAACTTTTACACAAACCATTGTTACCGCTTCTGACTGAGTTGGGTTCACCTTTCCTGGCATAATTGACGAACCAGGTTCGTTAGCTGGAATTATCAATTCACCATATCCAGCTCTTGGACCAGATCCTAGATATCTTATATCATTAGCTATTTTCATAAGACAAACGGCGGCTGTATTTAATGCACCAGAAAAACTGACTATCGCATCATGCGCCGCAAGTGCTGCAAATTTATTTTTAGCAGGTTTGAATTTAATTTTAGTTATCTTACTTATTTCTTTACAAACTTTTATATCAAATTTTTTCTTTGTATTAATTCCTGTTCCTACAGCAGTTCCTCCTTGTGCAAGAAAGTTTATTTCTTTTAAGGTAATTGTAATTCTATTTATAGTATCTTCCAATTGAGACTGATATCCAGAAAATTCCTGTCCTAAAGTTAAAGGAGTAGCATCTTGAAGATGTGTTCTGCCAACTTTGACAATATTTCTGAATTGTGAAACTTTTTTCTTTAATTCTCTATTTAATAATTTTAAGGAAGGCAATAGTTTGTCTCTAGTCTCAAGAGCAATTGCAATATGCATTGCGCTTGGAAATACATCATTTGTAGATTGAGACATATTTACATGGTCATTTGGATGTACAGGTTTTTTCGACCCAAGTTTTCCTCCTAAAATTTGTATCGCTTTATTTGCAATTACCTCATTAACATTCATATTCGTTTGAGTTCCGGATCCAGTTTGCCAAACTTTTAAAGGGAAATGATCATTAAGTTTTCCGCTTATAACATTATTTGAAGCTTTAATGATTGCATTTGCAATTTTGGTATTAATTTGTTTTTCTTTTTTATGAACGATTGCTGCTGATTTTTTAATAATTGCAATTGATTTGATTAATATTGGCCTAACCTTAAACTCTCCAATATCAAAATATTTTTTTGATCTTTGAGTTGATGCACCCCAATATTTATCCACAGGAACATTAATTTTTCCTATACTATCGTATTCTTTTCTAGTTTTCATAATATAATTAAAGGTATTAAATGTTATACAATAAAAAAATTGAAAATCCTAGCAGTTGAAAAAATAAGGAGAAAAAATGACTAATTTTGAAAAGGTGGGTTTATTTATGAGAACCTTTGGGCAAGAAGTTAAAAAAAAATCTGAACTTTCAAGTGAAAAAATTAATTCTCTCAGGTTAAATTTAATCAAAGAGGAACTGGATGAATTGAATAAAGCAATGAGTGAAAATGATATTCTAGAAGTAGCTGATGCACTTACAGATATTTTATATGTTACTTATGGAGCCGGCCATGCATTTGGAATTGATTTAGACAAATGTTTTGATGAAGTTCAAAAATCGAATATGAGTAAATTAGGTAATGATGGTAAACCAATTTATAACGAGCATGGAAAAGTTATGAAAGGACCAGATTATTTTAAACCTAATCTGTCCAAATTTATCTCAAAAGATTAATACCAAAAAGGTTTTATAACTTTAATTTTTGCTTTATCTGTATTCAAGATTTCATCTAATTTAAAATTAGGATCTTTAAATTTAAATAGTCCAAATGAAAATTTTGAATTATTTACGATTTTACCTATTTCACTATTATTTATTTTAATCACTTCATTATTAGCAACATTGCCCTCTATAATCTTAATAGGATATATTCTTCTGTTTATTTTTTCTTTAAGTTTCATTCTAGCGGTATTTTCTTGCCCGACATAACATCCTTTTTTAAAATCGATTGCATTTAACTCTTCTGAATTTGTTTCTAAACCAAATATCTTGTTTTGAAAATTTTCTGTATCTGAGTTAGGTATACCAAGGGAATGACTTAATTGATAATACTCCTCAATATTAGAAATTTTTAAATTTAATTTTTTTGAAGTTAAGTATAATTTTTCCAAGTTTATTACTATTCTTGCTCCTAATTTAATACATCTTGGATCTAAAATAACTGGATCTTCTCTAAATTTAATAGTTACTCCTGAGTTATTATTTTCATTAAATTCTGTAAAATTCTCCCTTGAAAGAGCAGCAACTACAAATTCATTTGATAGATTTGTAATTTCTACTTTTGAACGTAATTTATATAAGTTCAACTGTTTGTAGAGATTTTCCATTTGATATTTCGGACAATCTAAAAAATAACCATTTTTGTGTTTAATAATAATAAATTCAAATAAGTACTTTCCTTGTGGTGTTAATAAATATGAAAAACAACTCTGACTTACTGAAACTTTTTTTAGGTCATTACTAATTATATTTTGTAAATAATTAAAAACATCATCTCCATTAATATAAATAATTCCTC
>MDTD01020750.1_pt1 | contig 27099 bp, 22 predicted proteins | sample 811221 | NCBI WGS metagenome assembly MDTD01 (sample SAMN05326646, study PRJNA326480) | marine metagenome | isolation source: seawater | place: Pacific Ocean: South West | collected 2011 | reverse complement strand
GGATTAAGGATTAAGGATTAAGGATTAAGGATTAAGGATTAAGGATTAAGGATTAAGGATTAAGGATTAAGGATTAAGGATTAAGGCCAATTTAAAAAATTAAGAAAATTAAGAAAATCCCCGCTGTCCCAGCGCCTCTTCAGCCACAACTCAATTTCCTAAAGAGATCACCGAATCCTTCGCTTCCTCCAAACTCACCGGATAATCCAAGCTGTAATGGATGCCGCGGGATTCTTTTCGCCCCAGCGCACAGCGAACGCTCATCAAGGCCACCAAACATATGTTTCGAAGCTCTTCAATGTCTGGATGGGTTTGGAAGCTGGAGTAGTACTCTTTGATTTCCTGCTCAATCAACTCCAAACGGTGATGGGCTCTTTCCAACCTTCGAGTGGTGCGCACAATGCCCATGTAATTCCACATCAATCTTCGAATTTCATCCCACATGTGACTGACCACAATCAGCTCGTCATCGTTCCCGCTTTCGTTGGCCACCCAAGGGGGAATCTCCTCAACTGCAAAGTCCTCCAGTGCATTTTGATGAAAGTCCACAGCGGCTTTGTCAGCCATCACCAGACATTCCAACAGGGAATTTGACGCCAACCGATTGGCTCCGTGAAGTCCTGTGCAGGCGTTCTCGCCAATGGCATAAAGCGCTTCAAGATCCGTATGCCCCGATACATCCGCCACAATTCCTCCACACAAATAATGTGCGGCAGGCACTACCGGAATGGGCTCTTTATCAATGGAAATTCCTAAACTTTTGCAACGGTTGTAAATTTGCGGAAAGCGTTTTTCGATTTCTTCTTTGGACTTAAACGTCAAATCCAAATACACACAATCCAACCCCTTCTTTTTCATCTCTCCATCAATCGAGCGGGCAACAATGTCCCGCGGAGCAAGACTTCCCAAAGGATGATACTTTTTCATAAAAGCTTCGCCTTGAGCATCCACCAACTCGGCCCCTTCGCCGCGCAAGGCTTCGGAAATTAAAAAATTTCGGGAGTTGGGATGATATAAACAAGTGGGATGAAACTGAGTAAATTCCAAATTGGCGATGCGTGCTCCGGCCCGCGCCGCCATGGCCACGCCATCACCAGTGGCACCACTCCAATTGGAGGTGTAAAGATAAACTTTTCCCGCACCTCCGCAGGCCAAGAAAGTCGACTTTGCCCGCACCGGAAACACCTGACGTGTGTGTTTGTCAAAAAGGTATGCGCCCAAACAGCGATTGGGTTTTAATTCCGTGGGCCGTGTCTGTCGAGTGGTCACCAGATCCACGGCAAAATGATTTTCTAAAATTTGAATGCGGGGATGGTTTAAAACTTTTCGACTCAGTTGTTGATGGATGGCCATGCCAGTGTGATCCGCAATATGAACAATGCGCCGTTCACTGTGTCCACCTTCTCGGGTGAGCGCCAGTTGAGAATCGGTGTCCAAGTCAAACTCCACCCCCCAATCCAAAAGCTGACGTATCTGTGCGGGGCCTTCCGAAACAATTTTTTCCACCACATCACGGTGGCAAAGACCAGCTCCTGCCACCAAGGTGTCATTGACGTGACTTTCAAAACTGTCCTGTCCTGAAAGGACCGAAGCAATTCCGCCTTGAGCCATGGAGGAGTTGGTTTCCGAGAGCTGAGTTTTCGTGGTGAGGAGCACTTGGTGACCCAAATCTGCAAGTCGCAAAGACAGGGCCAACCCCGCCAGTCCCGAACCTATTACAAGAGCTTCACAGTTCATGAGCCGGTTATAAGTCGAGGACCGGCAAATTGCCAGCCTTAAGCCTTGCCCTCGCACCGAAAACCTTCTTAAAATCAATGAGAGGGAGGCCCTGTGTTCAAGAAAGAACTCATTCGTCAGCGCGTGCTCTTTTTGGCTTTTGGCATCTTTATTTGGTTGTCGGCGGGCTTCTTTGTAGACAGCGTGGTGCGTTCCAAAGATTCCGAGCATCTGCAACAGGACATCATGCAAGCCCAATCTATGGTGATGGATCGCATTCAACGGATGCAGATGGCCGTAGGGTTGGCTTTGGGTCAATCACAAGGGGATGGGGACAAAAAATCTTCCTTTGAAGCTCTTGCTTTGGTGCGTTTGAAAAACGGAAGTTTGAATTTAGACCAATTGGTTTCTCCGTCTTCTCATTTTTCCCAAGAAGAGCTGCAAGACCAATTGAACACCTTAGGTGCTTTGAACCGATCGGATCATTCTCGGGTTTTTCTTTGGGTGGCAAAGCTCGCAACCACGCCCACCTACATGTTTTCACTTTTTCCTTACACTTTTGAAGATGGGGAAAACGGTTGGGGTTTGGCACTGACTTCATTGCCCAGTGAGTGGTTGGAATTTCCAGGACAGAAAGATTTGTTTTTTTGGGATCAAATTTCTCAACGCATGTTTATGGCCTATGGAGGAACACGCCAAGGGGAGGACTTAGGCCTTTCTTTTGGGGAAACGGTTTCTCCTCAGCGAGTGGGTGTGAAAGCCAGTGGCGAAGAGGTCATGGCTTGGAAAGAAATGTCCGGCACCAATTTGGTTTTGATTTTAAAACGCTCCCCTTCCATTCTTTTGAGTGGCTTTATGAAGTGGAGTTTGGTCAGCGCCCTCTTCCTTTTGGGTCTGTTTTTAGTTTGGCCTCAATCGAAGACGCAAAGCTCGAGCTGGCGTCGACGAGAGCCGAGTCCTTCGTCCGAGGAAAACGAAGAGCGTGAAGAGGTCGTAACTCCTAAAGTGGAAGAACCAAAAGAAGAGGAAAAACTTCCGCCTTCTTTGAATTTGGAAGCCGATATGGATGAAGAATTTGAAATGGCCGAAATTGCCAAAATCGAAAATGCACCCAAAACGATTTCAGAAAAATCTTCGGCGCTAAAAGTGAAAGAAGAAACCCGTTCAGAGATCAAGGAAGAAGACACTTTAAGTGATTTCAATGACCTCTCTTTCACAGAAGTCGAAGTTCCTTCGTCTCCCATGGAGTCCGTGGTGGAAGATCAACTGCTCGAGAGCTTTTTGTCTCACTCCAAGCCGCAAGCTTCTTCGGCGCCAGAAAAGCCTCGCAGAAGAGCTCCAGCAAAAGTTCAGCCTCAAAATCTTTTGACCGAAAATGTCAGTGAAGCCCTTGAAGGTTTTAAAAACGAGATTCAAGCCGAAGAAGTTCGCGTGAACCTTTTGATTCCTGAAGATTTGGAATCTTCATGGCCACGAACTCAACTGCGAACAGTGTTGGATGAATTGATTCGCAACTCTTTGGAAGCCATGGAGGGGTGCGAGACAAAAACGCTGACCTTTACCGCTCGGGACAAAGGCCATCAGGTGGAGCTGATCGTGGAAGACACCGGTTCCGGAATGACCGATGAAATCAAAGAGCGGGCTTTGGAAGCTTTTTTCTCCACAAAGCCGTCAATGAACAAACGCCGCGGCTTAGGGTTGAACGTGGCCAAGCGGTTGTTGGACATTTCGAAAGGATCTTTGGAAATTGAATCCACACCTTCCATCGGTACCAAAATTACACTTTGTTTTCCGAAAGAAGATCTTGAAGAAACCACTCCGACCTTGCCACAAGAGGATTCACTGTGAACCCATTGACATTTTCATCGGTGTTTCAGGTTTTAAAACAAAAAGATCCTTACAAGGGACTTTTGCAAAGCCTACAGCTGACACACAAAGAGGACGTGCTGTGTTTTCTTCAGTACCACTCAGCACGCCACGTTTTGGTGGTTCGAGCGGGTGTGGGAGATATGAATTTTGAGAACCTGGGAATTCCTCTTTCTCAAGATAAAAAATTTGATTTGGAAAGGATGAAAAACCCAAATGGATTTGAACTTTTGAAACAGTTTGTAAATGAAGCTTTGGAAAAATCCTCCTTCTTTGCCTATCCTGTCTTTGTGAATGAAGATCCCCTTGGATTGTTGGTTTTGTCCTCCAATCGCTCATTGAGCGCAAAAGATTTTCCCATGGAGTGGGTGGAGGCCCTTGAACTGATTGCCAACTACCGTTTGATGGTTCGGCAATTGAGTCAGGTGGAGAATTTTTCGTTGGATACAGACCTTTTGAATCGCAAAGGGTTTGAGATCCATGCCCATCGGGAAGTGGCTCGAAGTCGAAGAACAGAAAGTCCCTTGTCGGCAATTGTTTTTAAAGTGGACGCATTTGAGGACCTTTCAAAATCTATGAATGGCCTTCAAATTCGAAATTGGATGAGGGCCATTGGTAAGCTTTTGCGTGCTCAATCCCGATTGAATGATCAGGTCTCTTATTTGGGGGATGGCCTTTTTGGGACCCTGTTGCCCCATACAAATCTTGAGGGGGCAAAAGTCAAAGCTCGACGCATTCAAGGCTTGGTGCGAGAGGCGGAACTGCGCGTGGGGTCTGCAAAATTAAAATTTTCGCTTTCTTGTGCCATCAATGAGTACCCTCGGCTGTGTGAGGATGATATCAGTTTGGTCGAACGAGCCATTGATCTGGTTCAGATGTTCCGCGAGGAGAGCAATCAGGTACTCGAGGTGCAAACGCGCCCTCATTTCCAAGCGGACTTTCTAGTGGAGAGTTGATGATTTCTTACATGAAGCCGGGTCATCGAGGTGCGTCCATCGAAATACGCACCTCTTTGCTCAAGCACAATCTGTCCGTCCTTAAAGAAATAGCAGGTAAAGGATTTTTTTGTCCCATGGTGAAAGCTAATGCCTATGGGCATGGCATTGAGTCTTTGGTTCCCATTGCCAAGGAGTTGCAAATCGATCACTTGGGGGTGGCCACCTGGGATGAAGCTTTGGAATTGCGTCACCTGGGTTTTGATCGAAACATTTTGGTATTTTCAAGATTGCATTTTGAATCAGAAGCCAAATGGGTGGTGGAGCATCAACTCACTCCGGTGGTCAGCCGCTTTGAAGATTTGGAGCTGTTAAAAAAGGCGTTAGGCCCTCAGCAAAAAGCCGGAGTTCACATCAAATTTGATACGGGAATTCATCGCATGGGATTCTCTTTGTCGGAACAAGATCAAGTGCTCGCTTTTTTTAAAGACGAAACACAACTTCAAGTTTTGGGAATCCTCACTCACATGAGTCATGGAGAGGATTTTTCGTCCCCACATTCTATGACTCAAAAACAAATGGCGCTGATCGATCCGGTTTGGCAGCGCTTTCAAGATCAACAAAAGGATCAGCCTTTGTGGCTGCACTGTTTAAATTCCGCAGCAATGATGGATGTTTCCAAGCAGGGAATGTCTGTTGAAAAGTGGGGCGCCCGTCCCGGGATTGCGCTTTTTGGGGCTCTTTCAGATTCTCGTTTGAGCACTCACAGTGTGATGCGAGTGGTGTCCCAATTGGACCAGGTGCGAAAGATTCCTGCAGGTGAAGGTGTTTCTTACGGTTGGACGTGGGTGGCAAAAAAAGATTCTGTGGTTGGAGTGGTGCCTATGGGCTACGCGGACGGTTATCCCCGAGGATTGAGCAACCGTTCCCAGGTTTTAATTCGAGGAGAGCGCGTGCCGCAGATCGGTAATGTGTGCATGGATTATATTCTTGTGGATTTGACGGACTTATCCGGTGAAACTCCCAAGGTGGGTGAAGAAGTGGTCCTTTTGGGCGAACAGGGAGAAGACCAGATCACGCCAAGAGAGTTGGCTGGCTGGAATAATACCATCAGTTATGAGATCCTGACCGGGATGGGAATTAAGAAGAATCGTCTTGAGGTAAAAGCATGATTTCCTATTGGAAAAATCATCGAGAAAGAATCGGGCAGTCCATCGATGATTTTTTTGCATCTTTGGGAAAAATGACGGTTGAATTTTTTGAGGAATTTGGCCAATCCGTTTTGTTTTTCGTGGAGTCTGCAAAGTTGATCTTTGCAAAACCTTACCGCATTGATGAAATCATCCGTCACATTGAATTCATTGGGAACAAATCCATTCTTATCATTTTACTCACCGGTCTGTTCACCGGATTGGCATTGTCTTTTCAAATCTATTTGGGGTTTCAATTGGTGAATGCCACCAACTTGGTCGGACCGACTGTAGGACTGGGAATCACTCGAGAGTTGGGACCGGTTTTGACAGGTCTTATTGTGGCGGCAAGAGCGGGAGGCGCCATGGCCGCTCGCTTGGGAACCATGCGCGTTTCCGAGCAGATTGACGCCATTCAGGTGATGGGAATCAACCCCAAACAGTATTTGGTGGCGCCTCGAATTGTGGCCGCTTTGGTGGCAATGCCTCTTTTGTGTGCGGTTTTTGATTTTATTGCCATGATGGGTGCTAAGTTTATTTGCATCGATTTTTTGGATTTGGATCAGGCGATTTTTTGGGACAAAATTCAGCTTTGGTTGGATCCTGGAGATATCAATCAGGGCTTGATCAAAGCCGCAGTTTTTGGAATGGCCTTCACAGCCATTTGCACCAACAAAGGTTACAACGCCTCCGGAGGTGCAAAAGGGGTGGGGGAAGCCACCAACCGCGGTGTGGTCAACAGTATGGTGATGATCATTGTGTTAAACTTTTTCCTCACCAACATCATTCGATTTTTTTACTCCGTCATGGGATGGTCTTAGTTCATGGCTGAATCAGCAATTGAAATAACAGACTTGAGAAAGTCTTTTGATGATGGAAAAACCTTTGTGCTCAAAGGCGTTGATTTGACCATCCCCAAAGGGAAGCTCACTGTGATCATCGGCTACAGTGGAACGGGTAAAAGTGTTTTGTTGAAACACATTCTGGGTTTGCTCCATCCCACATCTGGAAGTTTAAAAGTTCTTGGCAAGGAACTTTGGGACATGAAGGAATCCGAATTGATGGAGATGCGCAAGCGCTTGGGCGTGCTCTTTCAATATGCCGCACTTTTTGACGACATGACCGCTTTGGAAAATGTATGTTTTCCCCTTCGAGAACACCGCCGTCAGTGGGATCCGGATAAAATCATTGATGTGGCCACCAAAAAATTAGAATCGTCAGGATTGGGCTCGGAACATTTTCACAAGCTTCCCTCAGAGTTGAGTGGGGGAATGAGAAAGCGTGTGGGCTTGGCGCGTGCGCTGGCCCTTGATCCCGAAATTATTTTGTACGATGAGCCCACAACAGGACTGGACCCTGTCCTAACGGAGATGGTGGATGATTTGATTCAATCCACTCACAAACGAATTCCTGGTTCTACGTCTATTATCGTGACTCATGATTTGTTTGCTGCCTTCCGTATAGGAGAACATATGGTTATGCTAGACAAGGGAAAAGTTCTCTTGTCAGGGACGCCTGAAGATTTTAGAAATTCTGATTTGGAATTGGTGCAGAAGTTTATCGCGAAGGGATTTAAGAAAGAATGATATTTCTCCAATCTCCCGAATTCAAAGTGGGACTGTTGGTTGTGGCTGTATCCGGTCTCATCGGAGTGATGTCATTCAAAGTTTCCGAAGGCCCTGGAGTCTTCGGCGGCGGCAAAGAGTTCAGTTTTGTGGTGGACGATGCGGGCGGATTGGTCAAGCAAGGCGCGGTCAAAATGGCCGGAATCAAGGTGGGCCTTGTGGACGACATCGTTTTGGATGGAAAGCGCGCCCGTGTGGTGTTGGCTTTGGATCCCGGTGTGGAAGTGGATCAAGGCACTCGCGCCATTTTAAAAAGTGATGGAATTTTAGGGGATCGCCATGTGGAGTTGCTTCCTGGCGATGCACCTTCGGAAGCTTTGGATTCTGGCTCTGAAATTCCAACCGGCGACATGGCCGGTGGTTTGGATTCGGTGGTTGCCGACGTAAGCCGTGTAGCTCAGTCGCTGAATGAGTTGATGAAGGTGTTGAACAAAGCTGTCAAAGAGGGCGATGAGTCCACCCGTGTCGGTCGCATTGTAAAAAACATTGAAGACCTCACCAAAGATTTGGCAGAAATCACTGGCGACAACAAAGAGCAGTTGGCCCATATCATCGATCGCATCGACAACATTGCCCGCAACATCGACGAGAACTTGGACGGTGAAACCTTAGCCGGCGTGAAGCGCTCCATTCACAACATTGAAGATGTCACCGAGAAGCTTTCCAAAGGCGAAGGAACCTTGGGTCGCTTGATCAATGACGAAGAGACCGTAGAAGAACTCAATACCGCCATCACCAACGTGAACAAATTTTTGGGTGGCGCTCAAAAAATGGAAACCAGCATCGACTTTCACTCCGAATATCTTTCGGGCGTGAACCTTTCAAAAACTTTTATTGGTGTTCAAATTCGCCCGGGCTTGGATCGATTTTATGAAGTGGCCTTGATTGATGATCCTCGCGGCATCAAAGAAACCACCATTCAAGACAGCAAAACTGGCGGCAGTCCCAATCCCACCTACGAGCAAACCACAACCTATAAATCCAAATTGAAGTTCACAGCACTTTTTGGAAAGACCTTTTATGACCTCACCATCAAGGGAGGGATTATCGAAAGTGCAGGTGGACTGGGATTTGATTATCATCTGTTGGATCACAAACTGCGGTTGTCTGCAGAGTTCTTTGATCTTCAAGATGTTTATATTCGAACCTTCGCACGTTACGAAGTCTTCAAAGGCATTTATGTTATTGCCGGCGGAGACAATTTGGCGGGCTCAGATGGCCAAGATGCAGCGGCCTTTTTTGGAGCGGGGTTGTTTATTACTAATGATGATTTAAAGACTCTCGTCTCCCGCGTCTCCTTCTAATCAAATCCATTTTTTCGGTGTTGCTTCGTCGTCGAGGGGCCATTGGAGCCCATCTTCCTCCTTGCGCCTTGAAAAAATGGATTTGATGGTTTGAATCTTTTCGCCTTCGAGCTTAGGACTCGCAAAAACCCACTTCTGGGCTTCGATGGATGGAGCCCATCTTCCTCCTTGCGCCTTGAAAAAATGGATTTGATGGTTTGAATCTTTTCGCCTTCGAGCTCATGCCTCGCAAAAACCCACTTCTGGGCTTCGATGGAAGGAGCCCATCTTCCTCCTAGCGCCTTGAAAAAATGGATTTGATGGTTTGAACCTTTTCGCCTATAGGGTGACAAGTGGTCCCCATTGTGGCAAGAGAGGGTCTCACTCATTTCTTCTTGGAGGAGGCCCCCATGTTTCAAAGAGCCCTCATTAGTGTTTCTGACAAAAGCCGCTTGGAAGAACTTGGAAAGCATCTCGCGGCTCAAGGAACAGAAATCGTTTCCACCGGAGGTTCTGCCAAATTTCTTAAAAATCTAGGCCTCAAAGTCAAAGAGGTGAGTGAATTGACCGGATTTCCCGAAGTGATGGATGGTCGCGTGAAAACACTCCATCCGAAAATTCACATGGGACTGCTGGCTCGTGAAAATAACAAAGAAGATCAGCAAACCTTAAGCGAAATGGAAGGGGTGTTGTTCGACCTGGTTGTGGTGAACCTCTATCCCTTTGAGGCCACCTTAAAAAGCGGAGCTTCTGACGAAGATCAAGTGGAACAGATCGACATTGGTGGTCCCACCCTTCTGCGAGCTGCTTCAAAATCTTTTGAGCGCATCGCGGTTTTAAGTTCTCCGGAACAGTATGATTTGGTTTTGAACGGCACTCCTGATTTAAAAACGCGAAGATGGTTGGCGGCTCAAGCCTTTACCCACGTTTCCGGCTACGATGCTTTGGTGAGCGAATTTTTGGATGCCTCTGAGAAGAAAGAGCGTTCACTGTCCGGGCGTTTGGTCAAAGAACTTCGCTATGGGGAAAACCCTCACCAACAGGCACGTTGGTACTCTCAAGTGGGAAGCACTTCCGGTTGGCACGAGGCCACCGTCACTCAGGGAAAAGAATTGTCCTACAACAATCTTTTGGACTTGGATGCGGCTCAGTCCTGTTTGTCCCTGTTGCCTGAAAATTCCTGTGTTGTTGTAAAGCACAACAATCCCTGTGGGGTGGCCACGGGATCAAGTCCCTTGGACGCCACCGAAAAGGCCTTGGCCGCGGACCCGGTCAGTTGTTTTGGTGGAATTGTGGCCGTAAATGGAAATGTGGACCGTGCATTGGCGGAAAAATTAAACTCGCTGTTTTTGGAATGTGTGGTTTGTCCTTCCATGACGGAAGAAGCTCGAGAAGTTTTTCAAAAGAAGAAAAATCAAAGAGTGCTGCTGATCAAAGATGCGGATCAGTTTCAGGCTCAAAAGAAAAGATTCATCAGTCTTTGGGGTGGATTTTTAATTCAGGATCAAGATGTTCCCGACGCGTGGTCTTCAGAGTGGAAAGTATTGGGAGAGGCGCCTACGGAGGCCATCAAAAAAGATTTGGCTTTTATTTGGAAGGTCTGTTCCCAACTGAAAAGCAATGCCATTGCCATCGCCAGTGATTTGCAAACGCGAGGTCTTGGGATGGGGCAGGTGAATCGGGTGGATGCCGTGGAGCAGGCCTTACATCGAGTTCAAAAATTTCATCCGGAGTCCAAAAATCTGGTTGCGGCCAGCGATGCCTTTTTTCCCTTTCCAGATTCCATTGAATTGCTTGCGAAGTCTGGTGTGCGTTGGGTGATACAGCCCGGAGGATCGATCAAGGACAACGAAGTGATTCAGAAGGCTCAAGAGTTAGGGGTGAATTTGATCCTGACAGGAAAGCGGCATTTTCGTCATTAGACCTTGTTGGAGGAACCTGACGTTGGTCCAACGCTGTCGGTGACACTCTCTAGAATCTGAGTCAGCATAGAGAAATGGCAATGGCAGATGAAAAATGGATGGTCCGCAGTGGGGGACGAATTGTCGGACCTTATAAAAAATCTCAAATCCCTCAGCTGCTGAGGTCCCGTGAAATTCAATTGCGAGATGAAATCTCCGCTCCTATGTCCCGTTGGGTGACGCTTGAATTTTCAAATACGTTTCAAGAAGATGTAGAAAATTACAAAAGAGAGCTCAACCAAGAAAAGACAGAGTTCTCTCTTACACCGACCCAATCGGGTTTGACTCAAACCGCAACAGACCTGATGGACAGTGAGTTGACGGAAGAAATCACTCAGGATCTCTCCGGATTCACGCAAACCAAAGAAATCGTGGTGGACAATGTGGACGAGGTTTCTCACTCTCGTCCAAATCTCGAATCGGCTCAGTATCAACTGAAGGGTTTGGGGTCGAATCCTTACGTGAATCAAAAGTCCAAGAAAACGTCCCTTTATATTCAGATGGCTGTGGTTGCTGTGGCCGTCGTTGTGATGGTCGGACTCTTTCTTCGATTTCAAAACCAGCGGCCCGAGGTGGAAAAGCTCTCCGCGGCCCAGTTAAAGTCCGTGGTTTTGCAACAAATTGAAAGGGGAGATTACGAAGAAGCTTTGCGCTTGATGAAAGTTCGAAAGGAAGATCCAGTCTTCATTTCAGATTTGGGCATTTACTACGCCTTGCTGTCCATTCAGGTAGAAGGTCAAACGCTTCAAGCCCGACGGATTTTAAATCAGTTGATGGACTCCTCGGGAATGGACATGAAAGTTCGCGTGCTGACGGGTTTGGGACTGTCCTATTTGGTGGATCAGGATTTCTCTCAAGCCCACGAGTTTTTTACCCAAGCCCGTTCTGAAGATGTGTCCTTTGTTCCACCTCGAGTAGATGAATTGGTCACTCAGTACCTGGAGAAAAAACCTTTGAAGGAAGCTTTTTTGCTTTCTCAAGACTGGGTTTTAGCTTTTCCAGAAGCGCTTTTGACTGTGGCTGTATCCATCGTTAAAAATAATCGCACAGATCAATTTTCTCACCTTAAAAAAATTCTCGAAAATCAAGCGGCGGAAAATTTCAACTACCGCTTAGAGTTTCAATTCTTAGCGGCTTATTTGGGTTGGCGGATGAATCCAAAATCCCTTCAACCTCCAGAGTGGCGAAAGATTGTGGATGTGGATCCCAGTCTGACGGAACAACACCGACAGAATGTTTTTATCTTTCGCAAACATCTGCAATGGAAGACCTTTCTGCCGCTGTGTCAGCAAATGGTGAAATTCGCTGGGGCGACAGAGGAAGGGCAAGCTCTCGAGGTCTTTTGTTTGCTCAAGGCTAATGATTTTCAGGCCGCTCGGTCGCGCGCAGAAAGTATGGTGGATAAATTTCCAAAGTCCGCCTTGGCTCAATCGTGGTTTGCGCTTTCCTTGTCTCAATCAGGATCTCCGGATCAAGCCAGTGTGATTTTAGGACGGGCCATGGAGTCCAATCGGAAGCAAGATTTTTTACTGCCATACCTTTTGCAAGCCAGATTCTGCGAGAAAACCAAAAACCAATCCTGTGCGGAAAGCTCCTGGAAAAGTCTCATCGAAAAGGACTACAACAATTTGGCCGCAATTGCGGGACTGGTTCGCTACAACTTAAGCCAGGGATCACGAACCGCCGCTGAAAAGCTTTTGAAACGGGGATTGCAACTTTCTCCCGACTACAAACCTTTCCTCGCTTTAAAAGACGAGTGGAGGGCTCAGCTTTGAGGAGATCTTCTTTGGCGGTTCTAGCCTTGTCTGTGATTTTAGGGTTTTCTGTCTTTGCCTCCGATGACACTCATCACGGCGAAGAAGGAGATCATGGTCCCAAGTGGAAATTGGTCAAAGCCCAGAAGCCAGCAAAATCCAGCGAGCTTCCCTCCGAGCTGATCGAAGAAATCAAAGAGTCCTTTCATGGAAAACATTTGGAAAAGAAATTCATTTCCTTGGAAATGTATTTTTTCGACAAGCACCATGCCATTGATCCTCCCATTAAAATTGTCACGCCCGTTGGGGGGGGAAGCTTAGGCCTGGAGGGACTTCTTCCCTCGGGTCGAGCAAAGTTTTATTACCGCATTGTTTTGATGGATGAGCACTCTGAGCCCTTGGTTCCCGACAAAGTTTACTTTGTTCCTCGGATTTCACTGAAGGAAGATGGAAAAGAAAAAAACTGCGGCAAGTACTTTGACATCACTCGATATTACAAGGAAAAGATCTCTTCCGAAGAAGGCGCTGAAAGCTATGTCTCCGAAGGCCTGTATTCCACGCTCTTGCTGGGCTCTTTTGTCTTTGTAAAGGTGGTTGAAAGTAAAGTGTATTTGGGAAACCTCAATCTTTCAGACACACGGTTTCTCAATCAGAGATGTCCTAAGGAAGAATTAAAAGAATAAACTCGGCCTTCTTCATGGGAAGCTTTTGAAGCACCTCTTTGGCAGATCCCTTTAAGACAAACTCATCCTCAAATCCCAATTGTGAACCTAATACCAGTGTGGCGTTGGACCAATTTTGCGAAAGTTCAGTCAATAGTTTTTCTAAGCGATAGGGCGTGTCCATCAAAACGATGGGAATCTTAAAATCTTTCTTGAGCTGTAAAATCTCATCTTTTCGAATCTCTGTCTTTTGCGAGAGAAATCCTCGAAAGTAAAATTGTTGGATGTCTTCTCCACAAATGCTTAAAAAAGCCATCAGGCTGGAAGGCCCGGGCAAAGAACGAACGGGAATTTTTTGATCTCGACAGGCGCGAACCAAATGAGCACCCGGGTCACAAAAACCTGGGGTTCCACAATCGGAGACCAAGCCCACATTTTCATTGCGACAGCGCTCGAGAAGGTCTTTTAAATCGGTTTTGTCTGAATGTTCACTGAGCTCAGCATACTCCTTTGGACGCACTTCAAACCCACGGAGCAAACGCGAGGTTTCCTTGCGACTTTCGCAGATCAAAAGATCCAGTTGGGGAATCAACTCCAAAGCGGATTGACTGACTTCTTTGGGATTCCCAATGGGAGTGGCAATGACGGTTAAACTCACTTCTTCACCGCTTCCGCAAAAGAGTCAGGAGTGATGGTGGGCAGTCCCTCAGGGCGAGGACGCCTTTGCGAATGGGTGGAATCCATAAAAACCAGCTCAATGTGAGGAAGATCCTTCATAACGGATTCTACGATCACCGGTTCGTTTTCAAAAAAATAAATTTTTGAAAACTGGGAACCGAAATCTTTGAGGCGTGAACTTTTAAAGTCCTCATCTTGAAGGTCCTCATTGGTCTTCATGATCAGGTGATCTTCTGAGGCCAGAGGAAAACCATCCCTTTCCAACTGCTCCAAAGTTCCTTCTCTCATAAGGGAGTCACTGCGACCGGTCAGATAAAAAATTTCAGCACCATGGCGCATACACATCTGCACAAATTCATTTGCATTGGGATACAGAAGATCGTGAACCAAAAAAGAATTTGAAAAAAAAATTTTTTTTCCAAAATCCACGAATGGATTGGATGGCTTCAGGGGGAACGGCCATATTGAGCCGTTCCAAAGGGGCACGGAATCCCCAATCAAAAGACTCCACTTGAATGGTTTGAAGTGCCTCAGAGAGTTCTGGGTGGGACGTTTTGAAGTTTTGCTCTTTTCCGAGGGTTCTTAGGATGGCTTGAGTGCGAGAACTCACGCAATAGAGCGTGGAATCAATATCAAAAATGCAAGCGATGCCTGCGGAAGATTCACTCTGAATTTTATGGAGAAGTGGCTTTAATTTTGAGTCGTTTTGATTCACTTCTAAAGTCTTACAAATTGATCAATTTCTTGTCACTGAAAGAATTGAAAAGTGATTAACTTTTTTCCCCTTGGATCCTGAAAAACTCTTTGTTTTCAACTGATTGAAGTTCGGTCAAGACCGTTGAGAGGGCCTTCTTTTTGGCCGATAGAACCCGGGAGCAGAGGGGATTGCATGAAAAAATACACTTTGTCTAAAAACGGTACAGAACTGGGACCATTTAACCTTGAAGAGGTTTTGCAAAAAATCACTCAAAGGGAAGTGGAGCTGTTCGATTACGTCTTTGATGAGCAAAAAAACGATTGGGTGCTTTTGACCGAACATGCAGAAATCACTCAAGGTCTGAAGGCAAACAAACCTCAAGGTCGTCCGCAAAAGGCAGTTGTCGAAGAGGTAAAAACGGAACAGACCCAAGCTTCCGAACCCGCTCCATTGAAGCTTCAGAAAGATCCCCATGGCGTGGAGTGGTTTGTGTTGAAAGGACAATCTCAGTTTGGTCCTTTCACCCAGCACGAAATGGTTCGCTTGATGCAAGAAAAATCGCTTTTTGAATTTGATTTTATCTGGAACTCCTCCATGAAAGATTGGAAACGCTTGGTTGAAGTGAAGGAATTTTCTAAAGAAAACATTCAATCCCTTCTCAAAAACAAAACCACAAAGGACTCTTTCTTTAGCCGTCAATACGAACGTACGCCCTTTGAAGGACGTGTCATTGTTCACAATCAAAACGAAATGTGGGTGGCCAGTGGGAAAGAAATCTCTCAAGGTGGAATGGGACTTTACATTGCCGACTCAATGATCGTTCCCGGTCAGGTTTTGAACTTTCATGTCAAAGGCCATGGAGACCAAGAGACCTTCAATGTGAAGGGGGAAGTGGTCAGCAAGCAGTTTCTAAAAGGGGCTCGCGGAAAGGGCCAGAAGATCGAATACGGAGTTAAATTTTTAACGGACAAACTTTCACACAAAGAACTCAGCAAAGCAGGGTAATTAAGATGGCAAAAAAGTTCCAAGTGACATTGATCTTATTTTTGAGTTTGAGTTCTGTTGCTTTTGCAAAGGACGCAAAGAATCCCAAAGTGGATCCCTTGCTCAAGAATCTTCAGTTTGTTGAAGGCGATGAGCGAGGCAATGAATTGAAGGCTTTGAAAACAGAGCTTTTAGTTTCACACTCCGAAGAGAAAGCCATCGAACAGGCGGCAAAGCTTGCGAAAAAGCACCGAGGAACAGCTTTGGAGCCAGATCTTCTTTTTCGACTGGCAGAACTCTATATGAGAAAAGCCAAATCTGATCGATTTTTTGAAATTCACAGAGAATCCGAGACCATTGTTCGCCTTCTGCCTCGAGAATTGAAACAACGTTCTTCTCGAGCTACTGTGGGAAAAGCATTAAGCACGTACGATCAACTTCTGAAGAAATATCCTCGCTACCATCAAATCGACTTGGTGATTTTTAACTATGCTTTTGCCCACCAGTCCTTGGGACAAGGGGAACAGGCGGAAAAGCTTTATTGGACTTTGATTTCTAAACATCCTAGTTCGCAATTGGTTCCCGACGCCCACTTGGCCATCGGTGAAATTGCCTTTGAAAAGGGAAAGTTCAAACATGCATTGAATCACTTTTTGGCCATCGAAAAATATCCCAGTTCCAGAGTTTATCCTTATGGCCTGTATAAAGCCGCTTGGACCTACTACAACTTGAGAGATGCCAAATCCGGTTTGGCAAAACTGGAAGAAGTGGTTCGCTTTGGTGAGTACGTTTCTAAGAATCAAATTGAATCGCGGTTGGATCTTCGCAAAGAAGCATTGATGGACATGACTTTGTTTTTTACCGAAGTCTACAGTGCAAAAGACGCTTACGCGTACTTTACAAAGCAGTCTGGGGAGATCGATGTGGCTCCTATCTTGATGAAGGTGGCCACCTTGTATGAACGCTACAGTCGTTACAATGATGTGAATGTAGTTTTAAATAGATTCATCGAAGAATTGCCTCTTAATGAATTGGTGCCAGAGGCCCACGAGAAATTGATCAGCTCTTATGAAAACGTGAAAAATCGGCCTCAAGTCATTGCTCAGATGGAAGACTTCTATGGAGTCTGTCAGCCCCAAAGCAAATGGTCGAAAGCCCATGCTCCGGTGCAGTCTGAAAACTCCAAAAAAGTTCCAGAAATCATGCAAAAGGCTTCTTGTGACGAAAGACTGTATGGGACGGCCTTGGAGTTGGCTCAAAAATGGCTTCGGATTTACAATAAGAACTCTTTCGAATCCAGCTACGCAGATTTTTCGGAAAAAGCCTTTGAGATTTATTTGAGATCCAATACAAAGACCAAGGCCTTTTCAGAAGCTCGATTTCTTTATGCGGAATTGCTCTTTAAGAGAAAGAAATTTCGTAAGGCCAGCGAAGAGTATGCAGCGGTGGGATCCGCAGCAGGTTCTAAGATCTCCCATGATGCCTCTTATGCGGCGCTGTTAAGTTTGGAAAAGGCCGTTGGAGACAAATGGTCTGATGAGGACGAAAAGAGCTTTCACACGTTGGCACAGGAATATGTAAAGTCTCATCCCAAAGGGGCTTATCGAGTAGACATCGAATTTAAAATGGGTTTGTTGGCCTACGAGAAAGGTCGCTACGATGAAGCTGCACCTATCTTTTTAACTTTGGGTGAAAGGTATCCCAAGTCCGAAAAAGGTCAAAAGGCTCAAGACCTTTACTTAGACATTTTAAATATCAAAAAAGATTATGCCGGAATCAAAAACTATTCGGCCAAGTTGATCAAGTTGGGAGGCAAGGCCGATCGCATCGGCAAACTGAAGTCTCTTTTCGAAGAGTCTTACTTTATGCAAGTTCAGCTTCTTGAAGACAAAAAAGAATTCAAGAAGGCTCTTGCGGGTTACACCAGTTTTGTCAGAGAAAACCCCAGCTCCAAGTTGGCTCAACAAGCCATTTGGAACATCAGTCAGCTTCACTACAATTTGGGAGATGAGTGGGAAGGCGCTCAGGCTTCTTTTGAGTTTGCTCAAAAATTCCCAAAGGCCAAAGAATCTCAGTCGGCTCTGATTCGTGCGGCACAAAGTTTTGAAAAATTGGCTCAACTTCCTGAAGCTGCTCAAGTGCTCTCGGTTCTTGCGCAAAGAGATGCCAAGGAGTCAGACAAGTGGAAAGAGTTGTCCGCGGACTTCTACGCAATGAGTGGAAAGCCAGATCGCGCGCGGGAACTTTATCAAGATGTTGCCAAGAGAAAATCGAAAAAAGAATACGGCGAGTTTTTACTCAAGCAAGAGGACTTCGAAAAGAACTACGGATCTCCAGGTCAATTGGCGGTCATTCGTAGACAGATTGTGTCCCATGGAGTTCAACCTGCGGCTCACAATGCACGGGTGACCGAAATCGAAGAACTCTATGAGCGCAAAAAATCTTCAGATGCCTTTCACGAAGCTCGAAGAGCATTGGCTCTGAGTGGATGGGATTCCAGTCAAAAAGCGCGGTTGCGCTTTGTTCAAGCGCAGGTTTTGGTGGACGAGTTCCTCAGTCAAAGTGTCAAGGCCAGGGCAGATCGCATCGCTATGGTTTTGGCCATCAAGACGGAGAAATTAGAAAAAGCTCAGCAGGCCCTTCAAGCAGCTATGAAATACGGGGATTCTAAAGTGGCGGTCGGTGCCTCGCAAAAACTTTATGAATGTTACAGTCACTATGTGGACGCACTCAAAACCATGCCTACGCCACAGGGTTTAAGCGGTGAGGACGCTCAAGTTTTTCGAAACGAAGTGCAGAATTTGATCATTCCACTGGAGGAAAAGAGCGTGGATACTTTGGCCCAGGCTCTTCGCTTTGCAAGGAAGAATCAAATGCTCGACGGATCCATTCAAAACTTGGAAAGAGAGTTGGCCTCGGTCAACCAACGGGCCGACCAAGCTTCCACCTTGGAGTTTATCAAGCCTCAAATTGTCATTCCCCATTGGAAGGGAGCTAAGCTATGAGATTTGCAATCTTCATCACGTTAAGCCTATTTTTGGTTTCTTGTGCCTCTGGGCCAGGTCGTAAAAAAGGACCTTCTCCTTATTCTGCGTCCTGGGAAGGAAAAACCTCCAGCGAAAAGGGGGATCCCAAAAAATGTCCTGCGAACAAAGATTATATGAAAATGCAGTGGAAGTCTTTGGTGGTTCTTGCTGGGAACTGTGTTCAAGCAAAGAACTTTTTTCAGTTGGAGAGAGTGGCAGATCAATTGGCAAAGATTGAGCCAGAATCTCATTGGGGATCTTATTATTTGTCATTGGCAGCGGAGTACCGAAAAGACTTGCCTCGTGCATTTTGGATGATCAACTTGGCCTTGAAAAAGGCTCCTGAAGATGGAATCGCACTTTTTCAACGAGCGCGTTTGTATTGGAATTCGGATCAAAAGGATTTGGCCCTGGTGGATTTAAAGGAAGCCGTGGAGCGCAATCCTTCCATTGTGGAAGCTCATGTGTTGCTCGGCCAAATCTACTTTACATTGGACGAAACTGGAAAAGCGAAATCCCACTTTCAGTCGGTCTTGGCTCGCGATGTAAGGAACTCGGATGCACTTTTAGGTATGGGGGAGCTGTACTTTAAAGGGCGTTCTTACGAGGACGCGTACAGCTATCACCGAAAAGCTTTGAGTCACAATCCACGTTTGGCTTTGTCTTTCTTGAGACTGGCACAGATTCAAGAGATCTATCAAAAAGATCTTCCGGCAAGTTTGGCCAGTTATAAAGATCTGATGAAGCGAGTGCGCTTAAGAAAAGTGGATGGAGATTTGCCCATCAGCTTGGAAGATAAAATTAAAAACCTTTCAATGATCGTTGATCAAAATGTTGCGAAGTCTAAAGAGAAAACCAATGTTTCTCGACGGGAACCCACGGGAAAGAAGGTGTCAAAATGAAACATTTGATTCGAATTTTCACACTGCTTGCATTGTTTATGAGTTTTTCAGTTTTCGCGAAAAAGGTGAAATATCGAAAAACTCAAGAAGTTAATTTTGATGGCTCAAGCATTGAGGGCGAGCACAGATCGCCCGACGGCGCTTATCTCCATCAAAAACGGGGGGTAAAGTTCATGCCCATGTACCGTGTCAATTTGCAACTTGAGAAGAGCATTTCAGATTCCGTAGAGTATTTGAGGTAATTCTATGAAGAGAGTCGCATTAAAATTAGAGCATAGATATCAAAACAAACTGATTCGCGCCCATCTTTTGGAAGGCGAGGATAAAGTTTTAGTTGTGGGATCTTCTCGTGGTGCTCACCTGCGCTTGATGGGCGATGGGGTGAGTGGCATTCATGCGGCTTTTGAACGCTCGGGCGAAGAGTGGACCGTTTCAGACCTTGGAAGCGAAGAGGGCACTTGGATCAACAAGCGCCCCATTGTGGAACATAAGATTTCTGGAGCCACAGTGATTCACATTGGTGGCCACCAAATCAAAGCCACTCCCCAAGCCATGGAGCGTCCTTTGTTTCATGGCGCGAAGACCGCACAGTCCGAGTCCGAAGGGGAAACCTACCACCAATTTGTGGTTTTGAAGGACGGCCATTTGGTGCGTTCAGAGTTGGTGGCGCCAAATTCCGATTGCAGCTATCAGATCAAAGGACAATTGAAGCACTTCAAAGCCCCAGAAGATTACAATTGGGTCGAGAGTGAAGTGGATGGATATGTGATTCGTCAACGTCTTGTAAAGTCCCAAGTGATGGAGCAAGACCTGAAAGAGCGCATGAAGTCTTCTTTGGAGCCGCGAGTGCATGGTCCCATGATCTCTGCACTTTTGGTCTTCTTGTTGATTTTTGGATTTAGCTTTTTGATGCCTGGAGAGCCAGAAGATGAACTGAAAACAGTGATGCCTCCCGCAAACCAATTTACCCGAATGATTTTTGATTCTAAAAAAATCAAATCGAAAAAGGCTCAAGCTGAAAAACTGCGAAAAAACATTGCCGGTCAATCCAAACAAGGTGTGAAGAAAAGCGCTCCCGGTGGAGATCAAGGCAAAGTAGCAGGTGGAAGCAAGAGCAAACGGCCCGGGGCCAAAGTGGTTTCGCGCATTCGTGCCGCGGGACTGGGTGCTTTGATTGGAAAGATTTCGAAACGTGCGGCCAAGAACACCGAACTTTTAGAAGCGGCCGGAGTTTCTCCGGATCAAAAATCAGGAAAAGCATTTTCACTGGGCGGAGGTTCAAGCTTGGACAAAGTGGGACCTCGTCAAGGAACCGGTGGCGGTGGAACCAAAAAGATCGCAGGACTTGGCACCAGCGGAAAAGGTGGCGGTTCTTCAGGGTATAAAGGCTCCGGTGCACTTTCCCTTGGAAACGTGGGAAATGCCGAAGTGGGAGTGATCGAAGAGGAGACCGAAGTGGACGGAGGTTTGGATCGCGACGTGATTGCACGAGTGATCAAATCTCAATTGGGTCAAATTCGTTATTGTTATGAAAGACAGCTCAGTGCAAACCCTGAGCTTTATGGAAAGGTTTTAGTTAAATTTACCATTGGGGGCACAGGTCAAGTTGTGGCTCAGATGGTAGGAAACACTTCGTTGAACAACGCCATGGTTGAAGGATGTATTTTGAGGCGTATCGCGGGATGGAAGTTTCCACAACCAAAAGGTGGAACCAACGTCCTTGTGAGCTATCCGTTTCTCTTCAAGAGTACTCGGTAGATCACTTTTCCCGCGGCACACAACGTAGCTCTGGAGGGAGTTATGATGCCTTGGAATATGAAAGTTATTTTGACAGCTCTTTTGAGTCTGTCCGTGAGTGTGGCATGGGCTGAGGATGCAAAGAAATCCTCTTCAAAGGCTTCCACTGAAAAATCTCAAGATAAAAAATCAGATAAGGTGGATATCACCGATCTGGAAAAAAAGTATTGGGCGCCCAAAGACACAGATTTTAGCGTGGTTCAAAACCGAACCTACGCAAAAGACGGTGCTTACTTTATCACCGCTCAAGGTGGACCTTTGGTGAATGACCAATACAGTGAGGGCTATCTTTATGGTGCCACGGCCAACTATTTCTTTAATGAGCGCTATGGAGTTCAGGCCACCTATCTGACTGCAGATTTGAAAGACAACGTTTTTACAAAAAACCTCACCCAGTTTGGAAGTGGTGTGCAGCCGGATTTTGGCCGCTTTAAAAACTACTACGGAGTAGGGTTTAACTTCGTTCCTTTTTACGCAAAAATGAGCTTTATCGGTAAGAAGATTTTGTACTTCGACATGGTGATTACTCCCACACTGGGAATGACTTCCTATGATCAAATTTTGGAAGATCGCTCCATTTCAAAGTCTTCTCTGACCTATGGATTAGATATCAGCCAGTACTTCTTTTTGACCAGCAACTTTGCCATTCGCGCTGATTTGAAAAACCAATGGTTCAATGAGGAAGTGGTTTCCTACCGAGGAAACTCCGGAGCTGGAGTTTCAAAAGGTCAAAAGGTGAGAGATCAAAACACTCAGTTTACGACCTTTTTGCTCGGTTTGACCCTCTACTTTAAATAGGATTTTTTATGATGAATCGTTTGTGGATCGCTTTTATTTTTACCACTTTTCTTTCCGGTGTACCGGCTCACGCCATTATGCCTGAAGGCCATGATTTTCGCAGTCGTGTGGAGTCCACATGGACTGAAGTGAAAGAGAAAGTCACTCAAACGGTAGAGAAGTGGTGGAACAAATTTAGCGAACCTTCTGAGCCAGAAAAAATTGAAGAGTCTCAGAAACAGCAAGTTGCACAGCCATCACCGGTTGCACCTGCGGTGGAGCCGGCTGTTGTGCCTTCGGAATATGCTCAGCCGGTCTTTCAAAAGGACTCTTCAGAGAGCACTTTGCAGGACGTGCAACAGGCCAAGGATCAAATCAAAAGCAAAAACTTTTATGACGTTTCTGAAAAGGGACGTCCTGCCGATCCCAATTTGAAAGTCAGCTCGAAGGGCGTTCCTTATTTGAGTGCCAAAGAACTTGCCGCCATTAAGGAAATTCCCGCTCTCAATGTAGGGCAAGAAGACCGAGTTTCCAAAGCCGATTACACTTTGCCAAAGCTTTCCTGGATGGCCCAAACGCCTCAAACTTTAAAACCTCTCCCTTCTGCGGAGGAGTTGAACCGAGAAGATTTGAAAAAGGCTTTGGGCGGAAAGTTCCATTTGGCAGGCGCAGAGCGCGTCTTGAAGCCCACTTTCCAAAAGGTGGATCAAAAATTTACTTTGGAGATGGCCAAGAATTTTTCTTGGGCCGAGAAAGAAACTCTTGAAGTGGCTTTGAAGCCTTACAAGCCCTTCTCTGGAGAACAACTTCAAATGATTGCCGGTTTGATTCTTTTTGGCAAAGGCACTCACTGTCACATGGTGATGGGTTTGATGAGTGAACTTTCAAAAAAAGAAACCACCAAATATGAAGCCCTTTATCACTTGGGTGCTTGTGCGGATCAGTTGAAAATGAATGAAGCTGCGTTTAAATCGTTGAGTCAGATTTTGAAGAGCAAAAAGGTTCAAGAGTATGCTTCCGAAGCCTTGGAGCTTTTGGCTGTAGGTCTTCAAAAAGATTCTGAGAAAGATTTTTATGAAGTGGTGAAGAGGATTGATAACCTAGATTCCTTGCTGACAGAAAAAAGCCGTGGACCTGTTTATTACCGGATGGCAAAAGGAGCCTTTAAATCGGAGCACTTCAACCGGACCTGGCAGCACGCCAGCAAAGTTCCAGAGAGTTCAGATTATTGGGCGGAAGCACAATTGTTGGCTTCACTGGGATACTTCAATGCCAATAAGAAGAAGTTAGCCATTGATAAGCTGATTGCTCTGGAGCAAAAATTGGAGCAATCCGGTTACAAAGACAACAACATCAAAGCTCTTGTGAAAACCAACTTGGCGCGAATGAAGTTCCTCCATGGAAACATTGCGGAAGCTGTGCCTTTGTATCTGTCGGTTCCAAAAGACCACGGATTGTGGGTGCAAGCGTTGATCGAGCAGGGTTGGGCGCAACTCTATATGGATGATTATGCGGGAGCCATCGGTAACATGTACTCTTTGCATTCTCCCTATTTCAAAATCGTCTATCAGCCAGAATCCTTTGTGGTCCGAACCATTGGTTATTTAAACATTTGCCAATACGGTGATGCCTACCGGACCTTAACTCAGTTAGAGCAGGATTATCGCAGTTGGAACCAGTCTTTGAATGCCTATTTGAATTCCTCTCGCAAGCCGGCTCAAGTTTACTCCACAGTAAAGACCTATTTGAATGGAAAGAGCACAGACGATGTGGAAGGGGTGCCTCACCAGATCTTGCGTGAAGCGGCTCGTAACAAAGACTTTTTGAACTCTCAGACAGCCATCAACGAAAAGTCCGATGAAGTGCTTCGTTATGAAGGTGTGAACAGAAAAATCAAAGAGGAAAAGGCGTCCATTCGCAGCCGTTCTTACCAAGCGAAAAAGCGTTTTGACCAGCACCGCGCCAACATCAAAGTGGCCATGGCAAAAAAGGACAAAGCAGGGAACTTGGGTGAGTTGAAGAAGCTCTTCAACTACGAAAAAGAATTGATTATTGGACTTCGATTTCAGTTGGCCATTTTGGAGCAGAGCAGACAGGGGTACCTGGACTTCCAAAAGGTCTCTCAAAAAGAAGTGGAGCAGACCAAGTCTGACTTGAAAGCGCTCGCGGCCAATCAATTGATGGATCGAATGACCACCATGAAAAAACAAATGGCGCGCGTCTTAGACAACAACGAATTCCTTCGTTACGAAGTTTTTGCCGGAAGTGGTGAAAACATCAGATACCAAGTGGCAGGGGGAAAAGTGTCCAATGAGACGCGCATTCCTGCGAGCATTAAGCCTCAAAAATCTTTGAACTGGAGCTTCCAAGGGGAGTTTTGGGAAGATGAGATTGGAAACTATCGATCCTCTTTGAGAAACAACTGTCCACAAGACCAAGCCATGCTGTCTAAAGGAGAACACTAATGAAACACTCAATCAAAGTCGGAATTATTGCCGGTTTGTCTATTGGAGCTTTGGCTTTCGCAAAAACCAACGTGAAAGAGGCTTTGAGTCAGTTGAAAGAAAACGAAGTCAACGCCAAAGACAACTTGAAACAGTATGAAGTGAACCGTGAGATTTCAAAGAAGAATGCGGAAGAAGTGACTTCGGCGATCAAAGAACTTCGTGCGCAGAGAAAGGCCTTGGGAGAGAACTCTCAAAACCTCGAGAAGAATCGAGCCATTTTGGATGCGATGAAGAAAAAAATCGTGGTTTTCAAGAAGCAAGAGCAGGATCTGTTAAAGACCGAAGAGGCGCAGAAGGCTCAGTTGCAGGCATTGATTGACAAGTTGGAATCCAATCGCTTGAAGCGAGAGCAGAACATTGCTGCTTATGACCAGAAGATCGTTGAGATCGAGAATGAAAAGCAGAACTGGGACCGTCAGAAGTCCGAGATGGTTGCCATTCATGAAGAGATCAATGCGAAGGAGAAAGTGGCCTTGAAAGAGCGCGAGAAGTGGATCAATAAGTACAAGGGCTATGGTTCTGAGGCGAAGAAGTGGGACCGTCAGGCCGCCAGCGCAGAAGAAACTCGTGTTAAGTTCGAGCAACTGAACAAGTAGGATTTTTCTTTCTATTTTCAATTCTATCTTCTTCTCAGACGGGACACGTCCGTCCTTGGCCTCGCCAGCATTTGCCTTTCAGGCAAAGCGCATCCTGCTTGCTGGAGGTCCCTTTCTGAAAAGAATTTAGAATTGAATATGGAAATTGAAGTTTTCGTCCTTCAGTGAATTCACCTGCATTTTTATTCACGCCTTCATTTCTATCTTCTTCTCAGACGGGACACGTCCTTCCTTAGCCTCACCAGCATTTGCCTTTCAGACAGAGCGCCTCCTGCTAATCTCTTTCTGTCATGTGTGCATCCCATTCATCCAAATCGTATTTCCACGCGAACACGACACATCCTTCCATGGATTCACCCGCATTTTTACTTCGGAAAAACCACTTCACGTTTGCGGGAGGTCTTGTTCTCGTGAAAATAAGATTTGCATGTATGGAAGCAGTTCTTAAGAACAGTTTGCCAAGCCCATGCATTATTTTGAAAAAAAGTTGACGTCTTTTTTGAAGCGCTAGGTTTTCGTGAGCGCTGTTCTCTCAGGTGAAGTCTTCTTTAAAATCATTATTCTTTCAAAAACAAAACGCAAGACCTCCGGGCGCCTTGAAACGCGCGCTGGCAGCGGATTCTGTGGCATATGAAAATTGTGACTTAAAATTCCATGTTATCTTCTTCTGCACAAAGAGGAGGATCTATGAACAATCCATTTTTTCGAAAGATTCATGATCGCGCGGTTGAAGTCGCCCAGAATTATCGAAAGCTCGAAGGGGAATTGATTGATCTTCTTCAAGAGCTGGACCGCTACAAGATTCATTACAAAATGGGCTACCGCTCTCTTTTTGAATACTGCACGAAGGGTCTGCACCTTTCGGAATCTATTTCCTACAGTCTGATCAACGTGGCTCGGAAATCCAAAGAGATCCCTGAACTTAAGATTGAAATTCAAAAAGGATCATTGAGTCTTTCGAAAGCAAAAAAAATCACCTCGGTTCTGACAACCGAGAATAAATCCAAGTGGCTGGATCTTGCCAAGTCCGTTCCTCAATCCAGTCTCGAGAGGGAGGTGGCAAAGATTACTCAGCGAGATATTGGCATTTCCAAAATGAAATTTATAAATGATTCTTTGGAAGTTAAAGAAAAGATGGTGGTTCATAAAAAGGCCGACGTGCGAGTTCAGCTTCAGGTGGGAATTTCAGAAGATTTGATGTTGAAGCTGCGCCGGGCACAGGATGTGATTTGTCAGAAGCGCCAGAAGTCTACGGGCTTAGAGAGTGTGCTTGAAGAAATGGTCGCTTTTTATCTGGAAAAACAGGATCCGTTGGAGTTGGCGAAGAAAAGCGCATTGAGGAAGACGTCGGAGCGCGAGGGAAAAAGAGCGAAGCCTACAAAGGAGCTAAAAAAGCCTCACCCTAAGCGGTCTTGTGAACGGGTGAGTGGGGATAGAAGTAAAATTTTAAAGGAAGGACGTTCGGGCGTAATCTCTTTGCGCCGGAAACGGACGATTTCTGCGGTCCGAAAACATCAAATTTATTTTAAGTGGAAGGGCCAGTGCAGCTACACCGATGAGAGGGGAGAGAGGTGTTTGGAAACACGGTTCTTGGACATTCACCACATCCATCCCGTTTCAAAAGGCGGCACTGACGATCTGAAAAATTTGACTCTTCTGTGCAAAGGCCATCACCGCATGATTCATGTGAAGAATTCTTAGAGGTCCAATTTCAGAAATTGTTTTTGCCGCAGCCGCTCGACAAACAGTTCTTAAGAACTGCTGATAAGATTTTTTGATTCTAGGAGCTCAAGTATTTTAATTTCCATATTCAATTCTACGTTCTTTTCAGAAAGGGACCTCCAGCAAGCAGGAGGCGCTTTGCCTGAAAGGCAAATGCTGGTGAGGCCAAGGAAGGACGTGTCCCGTCTGAGAAGAAGATAGAATTGATTGAGTGAATAACAAATGCGGGGGATTCCATGGAAGGATGTGTCGGGTTCACGTGGAAATACGATTTGCATGAAGGCGGTGTGCGCAAGACTGAAAGGGCAAATGCTGGTGAGGCCAAGGAAGGACGTGTCCCGTCTGAGAAGAAGATAGAAATGAAGGCGTGAATAAAAATGCAGGTGAATTCACTGAAGGACGAAAACTTCAATTTCCTTAT
>MDTD01185778.1_pt1 | contig 27106 bp, 28 predicted proteins | sample 811221 | NCBI WGS metagenome assembly MDTD01 (sample SAMN05326646, study PRJNA326480) | marine metagenome | isolation source: seawater | place: Pacific Ocean: South West | collected 2011 | reverse complement strand
GGCTGCTGCAATCCAGCTTGCATGAGCTGCTGATTGATCTGGTCACGACGGGCAACCTGCTCGGCGCTGAAGACAAACTGCGGGGTTAGCTGACGGATCAACTCGCGGGTGACTTGACCGAAGGCCGATCCCCACAACGCCTCGACTTGATCGGCAGGTGCCGCCAGCCAGAAACTGGCAAGAGCATCTCGGTTGCTCTCAGCAACCGCCGTACCGAGAGACCAGGCCTGCTGAGACATCTGGTGGAATGACTATTTCAAACAAATTTAACTGCCGGAACGACGAGACATTCGAAATTCCAAACGCGCCAGACCCCAGGTCAGCAACCCCAGAATCAGCATCATCAGCAACGGCGCCATCATGATTTGCATCACCCAAACCTGGCCGCGCGTTAGGAGCCAAAGCAACGAGGCGGTATAGGGCACAGCACAAAGGCTGGGGCCCAGCCAGCGCTTCCAACGGCTTCGAATCAAACCGTGACGAATGCGCTGAAGGAATGAGAGCCTCATCGGATGATCACCATGGACAACGTTGAAGATTCTGCTGGTCACCAATCTGTACCCGCCGCAGGAGCTGGGAGGGTACGGCCGATGCATGAGTGACTACTGCTGGGGTTTGCAGCAACGGGGTCATCACGTCACGGTGCTCTGTCATGACGCCCCCTATCTGGGACCCTCAAGCCATGGACCCAGCGGCGAGAGGGTGGAGCGAAGGCTGCAACTCAAAGGCAGCTTCGAGCATGGCATTCAAATGCTCCAAGACCCTGGAGCCTGTCAACGGGTGGACGACTGGAACAGACGCTGCGTTGCTCAACTCATCCAAACCAGCCAGTGGGATGGTCTTTTGATCGGAAATCTGGATTTGTTGGGCCCCGAGCTGCTGATCCAGCTCCTGAACATAGGTTTCCCCACCATCCACCATGTGGGATTTGTGTCTCCCCCGTTTCCAGCCAATGCTCTTCCTCAAGCAGCGAACTACTGCGTCGCCGGAGCCAGCCGGGCAGTTCAGCAAAGCCTAAGAGCTGCTGGTTTTACGGCGCAACCGGAGCATGTGGTGTATCCGGGCGCACGCACTGATCTGCTTGGACAACAGTTCACTGGGCGCGCCCTGCCGGTGCCCTTGGGGGGAAAGGCTCACAGCTGGAGAACGTTGGGGGCATCGGACAATCCTCTAAAGGTGTGCTTTGCAGGTTTGCTGATGAGCAGCAAAGGCGCTCATACCCTGGTGGAAGCCTTAATTCAGTTGAAACTTCAGGGAATCACAGTTCAAGCCACCCTGTCGGGTGCTGCGTTTCAGGCGGGATACCAAGATCAACTCAAAGGGATGCTGGAGCAGGCTGGACTCACCTCTGAAGTGACATTCACCGGCAACCTCACACGCCCGCAACTCGCTCGCATGTTTGTTTTGCATCACATTGGCGTGTTTCCTTCGATCTATCCAGAAGCCTTTGGCATCACAGGAGCGGAAATTCAGGCCAGCGGGCTTGCACTGGTCAGCAGTGGCGTCGGTGGAGCTGCTGAATTGATTGAAGAGGGCGTCACCGGCCTTCAGTTCGAACCCGGTAACGGATGCGATCTTGCAGCGAAGTTGTTGCACCTGGCGCAACATCCCGGACTCTTGGTTCGCATCGCCGCCAATGGTCAGCGGCGCGTTCGTGACAGGTTCAGTGTGGTGAGCTCTTGTACCAAATTGGAGCAGATGTTCCTGGACCTACAAAAGAGACTGGAGCGTTAAACGCCAGCGGTTTGCACGATCAGGTCATGCAAACGCGGCAGGGTTTGACTCTGATCCCACTGCAGCGCTTTAGCGCGGGCCCGACTGCCAAACTCATGGCGCAGATCGGGGCGACGCAGCAAAGCCAGTATTCGCTCGGCCAGCCGACGCGGGTCATCCATCGGAACCAACACGCCCTCAACCCCGTCGGTGATGACCTCCTCCACTGGCAGACCAGCGCTGCCGACGATGCAACAGCCACAGGCCATGGCTTCCAAAGCACTCCAACCCAAAACGAAGGGATAACTGAGGTAAACATGCACCCAACTGGCTTGCATCAAACCGAGCAAGTAAGGATGCGGAATTCGGCCCAGAAAATGCAGTCGGCTCCAATCCATCTCCTGAGCCAACTCTTCCTCCATCAGCTGGCGAATGGGTTTTCCGCTGGGATGAGCACCCCCGTAACCCGGTTCACCATCACCAACAATCAACACTCGAACCCGTGAATCGCTGCGAAGAACCTGAGGAAGTGAACGCATGAACATATCGAATCCGCGGAGCCGCTCCAAGTTGCGGTTCACGAACGTGATCGTGGGCACTGATCGGTCGATGCTGTGGCCCATCACCTCATAGGTGACCTCGGGGTTCGGCTTTGCCAATTGCGTATCAATGCCTTCATGGATCACATGCAAACGATGGTCCTGGAGGGCTGGTGGAAGGCTTCTGGCCTGATGCTCCGTTGGCATGACCCAAGCATCAGCTTGTTGCAGCGCTGCAGCAGTGAGGGTATTGCGGGACAAGTGCTCCAACCTGCGTTCCAAATCCACAGGTGGGAGGGTGGGGTCATGGCCATAACCAGCGTGCTCAGGCCGCAACCACAATTCAGGCCAAAGCAATTGAGGCACATCAGACCAAACCTCACGTAGCCCCAGCGTCTCGCCCCAACCGGTATGAGCACAAATACAATCTGGACGCCAACCTTCCTGCTTCAGCTGCTCGCAAAGCAGAGCCACTTGCCTGGCACGCTGAAAGGCTTCATCGCTCAGTGCCGTTCCAAAGGAAAGATTTGCAGGCTTTGGAGGCTCGCTGTAACGAAGGATGCGACAGTTAATTCCAATTGGTCTCTCGTGGGAGCAGATCGCAACTACCTCATGACCTTGCTGCTGAAGGTAGGGAGCGAGCTGACGAAACTGGCCTGGAAAGTTTTGATGTATGAGCAGCAGTCGCATGCGGCTTCAGACCAGATCAACGCGGATGTTCATTGTCGCCAAGGATGAAGCAGATCATGCTTCAGATGTTCTGAAAGAGAGGCTTTGCGGCCTTGCCACCATGCCACAACCTGAGCTTGCCAATGGTCGAGCGACAACGGGGTGGCCAAATGAGACTGCGCAAAGCGAAGAGCGGAAGACCAATCCGGAAAAATCGGGAGAGGAAAATCTGGACCAAGCACCTGACGCGCCTGCCCCTGGCGCTCAACCACCAAGGGCAAACAACCCATCTGAAGACTTTCGAACAAACGGAACGTATCGAAATGACGATCGCCCTCCGGGCACAATGCAAAGACGCTGTGCAACAGGCAATTTCTGTATTCCGTCAAGGGAATGCCTTGGCCAAAGTGTGTTCCACCGAAGAAAATGCCCTGAGGTAACGCGTGAAGAAACAATGATGTGGCCAAAAGACGCTGCCCGGAACGCCAGAGTGTTCCCATGAAAGCCCAAGGGAAGCGGCGCGAAGAAGACGTCAGATGTGGCTGAGGGCCTAAAAATTCCCCTCGGGGCCCAATGGGAAAGGAACGAATCCAATGATCAATTCGATCGAAACGTGGATAGGGAAAGTTGCGCCAAACACAGGTTCCGTGGGGCATCATGGGATAAAGTTGATCACCATCCAATCCTTCTTCATCACTAATATGAATAAGAAGAAAAGGCCCAGAATCCGCTAGAAGCTGAAGACGATGTTGCCGCTGTTGCTGAAGAGAAGCAATCCGCTCCTTGGAGACTGACCGCTCAAGAAGCAATAATCCCGATTCGACCAGAATGCGCGGCGTACCAGAAGCCAAAGACGTCGAAACGTGCCGGGAAAAATCAATCGATTCACACGCCATTGGCGATAGCAAATCCAGCAACCAATGTTGCTCAAACTGGCGATTGGGATCACAACCCCAAACCAACTGAATCCGTTTCAATTCAGGCAAAACCATCAACTTCAGCCGACTTCTTCATCTGAGAAACAGGAATTAGGCCGTGAAATGATGTCCCCCAGTGCTGCAGCTCAAACCAGCTGGCATGACTGAAACAAGGTTTGAGCAATTTAAAGGCCTTGGAGATCCCAAGGGTCGCTGCACTCTCCAAGGGAGAAATAAAGCTGCAATCACGGTCCAGCCAGAAAGGCTGATCGAGCCAATGCCGCAACTGAGAGTCACTCAGGAAAAAACAACCGGCATGGGGATTCTTTGGAGTCTCAAAAATAACATCCCCGCCAGGTGCCTTCAATACAACGAAAGGACGCTCTTCAAGGTTTAATTTGCGCAGCTCGGATTGCTCAAGCGGTCCATCAATGTAAAACCGATCCACCAGATGTGGATCCCAACCAAATTCAACTCGCTGTGGCAGCAATAGGAAATCAGGCGTGAAAACCTCTTGCAACCAACACAGTTTCTGAAAAAACTGCGCGTCGCGAATAACTAAATCATCCTCCAAATAGCCATACAAGTCGTACCCCGCATTCAACTGAGAAGCGAGATAGTCCTGGGCTTCAAATCCCAACATCAAGCCTGTATCGGGGCTGACCACGACTTCTTCAAAGCACTCGCGGTACTCCGGCTCCAACCGATCGAGCACTGTGTGCTCACCGTCCGTGATGACACGTATCGTGATCTCATTTCGATAGGCCTCATTGCAGGGGTAAACTGCACGATCGGCCATATGAAGCAGATGCTGTCGCTGAGCCAGACGACGAATTGACAACAGCTGTTGCTTCAAAGCGTCGAGACGAGGACCAGGATTGGGGCGCAGGGACTGATGTTTGCCGCTGCCACTGGGATCCCAGTAATGGACGATCGCCAAAAGGATCTTCATGCTGAGCAGACTACCTGGGTTTGAGCCCAGTCGAACCAGTGACGCCATGCCAGAACCGGAACGTCGCGACCAAAGCGATGAACTGATCAACGTACAGCTCCAGGCCAATGGCACGCATCGCGTGGTGTTGCCTGAACATTTGAATCCAGGCCTAAGCATGCGTGTTCAGGCTTGCAGTGGATTCATAGAGCGAGCTGTCCAACGGTTCCGCAAGATGGGGCACACCACGGTCGACTTCAACATCCAGTTGCATGACGACGAACCAAATAATCCGTGCTTCTTAATTGACGCTGCTGCTAACCAAGATCCAAACAAACTACCGTTAATCCCAGACTTCTACTGTCTAGGCAGTGGAGGCTACGCAATGTTGCGCAATCAGTTTAGAAAGCTACCACCGTGGAATGAGAGAAGTCCAATCGCGATCTGGAGAGGTTCGAGTACAGGCAGAGGGCAACTGAACGAACAAAAGATACAAAAACTTCAGCGGTACAAGCTCTGCCGCTTCACTCTGAGTCATCCTGGTTGGTTGGATGCACGCTTCAACGCAGTTGTGGAAGCCAAATCAATCGAAGCAAAACAAGACATCATGAATCATCTGAATCGGCTGGATCTGCTTCGCCCAAGGATGGAGCCAGCACACATGGGATTGCACCGCTGGATTCTGGACATCGATGGAAATGTCAACTCTTGGGGTCTGTTGTGGAAACTTTTGAGTGGCAGCTGCGTTCTGCAAGTGGAAAGCCCAAGGCAGCAATGGTTTTATCGCAAGCTCAGCCCATGGCAAACCCACATCCCAATTGAAAGAGACCTCCATGACTTACCTGAAAAGCTGGAATGGTGTCGAAACAATCCACTGACCTGCGCGGAGATCGCCCACAAGGGGCAGCAAACAGCAAACAATGTCATTGACACGCTCGACAGCGACCAAGATCAAGCTGTTGACGTCTATGCCAAACACAACTTATGAGAAGCTGGAGTGCTGAACAGTGGTGCAACACCGGTGCATCACTTCTGCGTGAGGATCTAACCCTGGCTAGGCGATTGCTGAATCAAAGCATTCAACTAATGCCAGAAACATCATCAGCCTGGTACAACCTCGGCCTGGCACTGCATCAACAACGACGGATCACCGCCGCAATTCGAGCCTATCGACATGCTCTTGGATTACCAAATGCTCCCATCAGCCATGTATTGAGTAACCTAAGCCAGGATCTTCTTCTAGCGGGGATGTTCCATGATGGTTGGCAAGCTTATGAGCATAGGCTGAAAGATCCTAAACACAATCACAGCCATTTCGAATCGCATCTAGGACCGGCCTGGAAAGGCCACAATGACACACGCCCGTGCGACAACATCGTGCTCGTAGCAGAACAAGGGTTCGGGGACACGCTGCAATTCCTACGATTAGCACTGCAACTGCAAAATGAAGGGATTAGGACAAGCTTATTCTGTCAATCAGCACTCATCCCCCTCTTGCATGAACAAACAGCGCTTAACGAGGTATTTGATGAATTCAAACCAGAAATATATGCAACGAATAGCCGATGGTGCCCATTAATGAGCTTAGCCCACCGACTGGATCTCACAGAAAAAAATATCCCTTTAGCAGGAGGCTACATACAACATAATTCATCACTCGAACAAGAGTGGAAACAAAAACTGCAACGCAAGCCTAATCATCGGTTAATTGCATTGCATTGGCAAGGCAATAGCGAGCATGAGCAAAAAATCTATTCCCTAGGGCGTTCATTCTCGTTCAACGAGCTTTTAAGCCTGAAGGGACTAAAAAACACTGAATTCATTGCCATACAGAAAGGAGCGGGTCTCCAACAATTACAACTCGATGCAGGTCTACAGTTTGTGAAAGGGCAAGAGACCTTTAACCAAACAATGGATTTTCGTGACACCGCTGCTGTTATCGGCAACTGCGATTTGGTGATTAGCAGCGACAGTGGTGTCGTCCACTTAGCAGGTGCAATGGGCATCCCATGCTGGGTAGCGTTGCGATGGATCCCTGAATGGCGTTGGGGTTTGCATGGCGCGTCAACACCCTGGTACGAAAGCGTTCGCTTGTTTCGTCAGGAGCGACAAGGGGACTGGAAAAGCGTGTTCCACTCCATTAGAAAGATCCTCACAAGGTAATGCAAATCCTGGCACTCACCGATTCACTGGCACCCTGGCACAGCTTCAGAATCCGTTTTGGTCAGTACATCGACTCACTGCCCTGGCCAGTAAAGATCAGCGAATCGCGCTCAGACCTCAAGCATCTCCAACGAGGCGATGTGCTGTTTTTCTATCGCTACCTGCCCTCATGGGGTTGCATCAATGATGAATTGTTCATTCTCAAGAAGCGCGGTGTTTCCATCATCACTGACTTGGATGACTGTGTATGGCAAGCCCCACTGGGGTGGGACAGGGAACGTCAAAAACTTTATACACGCGCCCTGGACATGGCCGACCTGATCACCTGTAGCACGGTTGACCTTCAATGCCTCGTGCAACAGATGTTTCCTAGGCAAAAAACAGAGATAGTCCGCAATAGTGCTCCCTACAAAGCCTTCACAAAGCCGGAAGCCTCCAACCGGTCCAGCACACTGCGCGTGTGCTGGACCGGTTGCCCTTGGACAAGACCAGAGGATCTAGCTCTACTAAAGCCACTGGTAAATTGGATCAAAAGCCAACAGATCTCAGTAATTTGGCGACACATTGGTCACGCTGAGGGTCGGCTGAGCTTTGCAGAGGCCGTGGGTTTGGACGCACGAAGCGTAGAAGCGATCAGCATCGGAAGCCATGAGCACTTCCTGAATGCCTTAAAAGGAGACATCGGGCTGGCGCCGGTGACCGCCAAGTGCTTCAACACTTATAAGAGTGAGATCAAGTTGCTCGAATTTGGTAGTCGAGGCATGGCATGGATTGCTTCCGACACACCGGCTTATCGAGACTTGTGTGAACGCTGGGGAGCTGCGGGGCGCTTATGCCAAACCGGAGACGACTGGATTCGCCATTTTCAACAGCTTCTCGATCCTTCAATACGAATCAGAGAACAAAGAGCATGGCGTGAAATGACCACTTTGCACCAAAGCCATCAACACACAGCGAAACAATGGATTAGCGTATTGGAGCGCGTGCAAATGTCGGTCTCGAGGCGATGAATTGCCTTACTTTGTTGGCATAGGCCTCCGTCCATCGTGGGGCACCGTTCGGGTGCAAGGCCAACGGCATGACCGAGGGACAAGCCAAAACAGATCCATGCTGACGGACTGCATCACAAAAAGACCAATGCTCGCATCCATGTGTGCCATCCCATCGTGGGCGAAGACGACGGATCAAGGCCATCGGGAGGATCGCCATTCCGCCAAAAGCAGATTGAACTGACACCGGCACACAAGCCATCCAGCGCCACCGGTCCAAGGTTCTCTGAAATGGATTCTGAAGGAACGTGAGCCCACCGTTGCCGTCGAGGTCCCGCAAAGCCCAACTGTCGTAGTAGCTATACGGGACATCTCCGAGAACATCAGGAACTGTTTGAACCGCTGAGGCACACACCATCGAGGCAGAGGGGTTGGCTTGAGCGATCTCCAAGAGGCTTAACACCTGATCAGGACGTACAACTAAATCAGCATCAATCACAAGCAACCAAGAGCAATCGGTATCCAGCAACGGCTGGAGAGCCTTATTGCGAGCATCGGCCAGGCGAATAGTTCTTGACGCCTCTCGGCTAAACGGTCCATGAGGACGTTCACCGAAGCGCTCACAAATCAAACTGCCAGCACGACTCTCCATCCAACGATGCAGCAGAACTGGGGTCGAGTCAGAAGAATCGTTTTCATAAAAAGAACATTGGATCCCTCCCAATTGAGGCAAGAACTCAAGCGAGTTAAGAAGGCCCAAGAAAGAAGGAAGCCTGGGAGCCTCGTCCCTGAGAACGCTCAGAATTGCAAGCGTCACGTAAATAGGAAAGGAAGCGGATGAAGAGATTCGAACTCTCGACCCTCTCCTTGGCAAGGAGATGCTCTACCACTGAGCTACATCCGCAGCGCCGCTCGTGCGACCTTTTAATCATGCACCATGACACGCCCATCGGTCAAGCAGGTGGCGAGAAGTCAGGAAGGAGAGCGGAATTCGTAGGGAATCCCATATGATAGTGCGTAATCTCTCATAACAATATCGGAGCCGATCATTGATACAGAAAAGCTAGAATCAGACAATATACGTGAAACAATAGAAATTGACTCAGGAAAACCAAAGGATTTATAATTACCCGGATGAGAACGACGGTGACTAGAATAAAGCGAACGCAAATTCACATGCATTTCTCGTGCATAACGAACATAAGGACAAGATAAGTCATACAATGGCGAGGCATAGTCATACCACCAATAGCCGGAACTAGAGGGATCAAGCCCAACCAAAACGGCCTCTTTAAATCCAGAAGCCTTAGCAAAACATAAGGCACGAATTACACTACATTTAAAATTAAGTATTTTACTAGAGCCCTGCCTGTGGAGCTCACGGAAGGATCTCAAGCCTTCAAGAATTGAAGCGGAAGATGACTCATCGACAAAGAAATAATCCGGATATATAGAGCCACGGGGATTGGGGCATACATACATCCCAAGCTCGGAATATTGCGGATTTACAAATACTTTAGAGGAAGAGTAATTATCACTTGATAAGCGAAGCGAAGAGAGAGTAGCAAGACTATTAGCAACAATCCATTCGGTAATACCAACATTTCCACGAGATTCGAACGATGCAGCCATCTCCGAGTCATATCGCAATTGCTTGGGCTCGAATACAAATATCGATGGCAATAGATTAGAGAAGACAGCTTGCCCCATGCAAAGCACGGGAATGCTTGAATCACTCAACAAAGGAGACAAATAGTTAAGGCTAGGCCCATTACCACAAACGAAGATAGATGACATAACTATGAAAAAATAATAGAAGAATATTTATCAATAAAAGAATTTCTTAGTGCAGAAAACTTGGTCAAGTAAGCTTCATCACGGCGTTGCTGAATAGACTGATGAGCTATCGACAACATTGAGGATAAGTAACAAAAAAGCACTGATGCAGAATCAATTGAGCCATTAAAGATCAGAGAATCCATTTTATCTGAATAGAACTTAAATGATTTTCCACAATCGTTGTGTTTTTGATTGGCAAAGACCCTTATAGGATCATACAATTGGTCACTAGCAAAAGCGAGAAAGGCATCTCGACCAACCAGAAAATTTTTGTCTGCTGAAAGCCTAGATGACTCATAAAACTCTTGAGAAATAAAAATATGATCCTGGAAAAAACTTCTTACATAAATATAATGAAGTTTTTCCATCAATTTAAAAAAAGAAAGGCTAGATGCCTGTCCATAATTGGGAGAACAACCAAAAAACTGTGGAACATGCTCAATACAGAGTGGGTAGGCATTGTCATACTCAACACATATCAGCTTGGGACGGTACTTAGACTGATTAGCCAAAAGCTGGTATTCGCCTCCATTAATATCAAAGAAGAAAACATCAAAGTCAATTGGCAAGGAAGTAAATCTACTTAAAGCTTCTGACAAACCTGTAGGTTTATATTGGATAAATTCTGGCAGAATATGAACTTTCTCACCAAGAGAATTGGTTGAAATATATTCCTCCCACGCGGCAACACAATCCATCTTCCCTTCTATAAAAAAGCATTCACAATCATGGCTCTGCAGAAAAAGCTGAGCGTTGGAATGAAAATCAGGGAAGGAGCAGCCAGACTCCACTAAAGTACGAATTGGGAATCCAGCATGCGCAAACAACGATTCAACAAAAGAATCTTGCTGATACTGGGAAGACAAAATTAATTATCAAAATAAGAATCTAGCACATAGAATCCGTATGTAGAGATTTTACCGCTCGGCTCGCTAATAGTACCGCTTGAAAGAAGGAAAAGTTCAGACCGCGAACCCAATATCTCGAGCCCGCGAGTAGAGTACAAGTTATTGTGCAGAGAACCTAATATGCCATTATTTTTATCGCGTAATTCAATGGTAAGAGTTGATGGCACCTCTACATAAATAATAGATTGAGAATCAAGAAGTAAATCTTTGGCCTTGATCAAAAGATTCACTGGATCAAGGGTATGCTCGAGTACCTTATTGAAGGTGACCAGATTAAATTTATGAGAATTAGAGAATTTATCAAAGGTAGTATGGTGACAAATGTGTCTTTTTTGCAAAGTCAAAAAATAATGGGCTAATGGATCAGGCTCGATAGCATGACAATTAACCATAAGAGAAAGATCACTAAACATATCCGAAAGACGATCTAAAAAAATACCCAAACCAGCGCCAACATCTAGAACTTGAAAGGTATCGACATAGCGTGATAACAATACTTGCTGGATAGCACTAAATACTCTTAAGCATCGATGGTAATTATCAGAACGAATATTGGGTAAAGCAGTGATTGTTGAATACTTTTTACGCAAGGCAGAGAGATCAAAATCAACCTTATAATATTGAGAGTTTTGCTTAGTAAGGGCATTAAGATCAGGACCTGACATAATATTTTGAATACTTCCACAATAATCGCATAATATCCATTCGCGATTAGAAGCTTTGGGAGCAATACCAGCAGCCACCTGCCATCGATCTAGCGAGTCATAACTCGCAAGAACATTGGATAGAGAGTGAGTATCACATATATTGCAGCGATAATTAGTCATGGTTTTTGGAGAAGAATACGACAATCATATTTGGAGCGTTGGGTTTTAACATACTTATTAGAAATTACAGTGAATCCACAATTCAAAGACAAAGAACTTAAAAAAGATGTGGAAAAAAGATATATGTGGGGAAGAGTAAACCTGTTATGCTCCGAAGGAAGATAGATTGCGTCTAAATCAGATGGTGTTTCAATATAAAGGTAGGCTCCAGATTTCATCGAACCGAAAAATAAGGGAAATAGAGACCAAGAATCGGTTACATGCTCCAGAACATGCAATATAGTTACAACATCGAAAGACTTTAATGATTGCCCTGAATAGTAATCTGAAAGTGTATTAATACTCAAAACCTCAGATGTAAAGGTGGAAAAACGAATATCGGGCTCAATGCCAAAGGGAGTAGAAGAAGTTTTATTAGCTAATTTATAAAGAAATGCACCACAGCCAGAGCCAATATCACAAACATGAGATTTATTTGTGATGGAGCATTTATCGATAAGAAAATCAACCTTCAAGTCTAATTCAGACTCACTACTTGGTATAGCCATGACAGACTCAAATAATTGCTGTGGATCAACAGTCGACCTATAACTCTCTTTATAAAGAGATTTAATGTAGTCTGGGTGGTGAATAGGCGTACGAAAGGAAAGTGAACAAGAGCTACATTTTAGGTACTCGACTTCAGGCAAAGAAATACCCAAGCTATTCGCATGTTTATCAAATGTACCGGGTGGCCTTGTAATTATAGATTCACAAGAAGTTGAATTACAATAAGGGCAAGAATGAATATACTGTAGTTTCATTTAAGAGATGAAAAATAATTGGAAAATGCGGAATCTAAAGAGGCAATAAGAGAACTGGGCAAAGTGGTTTCTCCCGGCTGTCGTACACGAGAATAATTAAAACCATTCTTAGAGATAAGATAATTATACCCTAAGAAACCACTCTGTTTAATTAATTGAGCAATTGGCCACTCTCGCTGGATTATAGTGTGGGCCAATTGAAAATCACCCTCAGTAACCGCTGAATAAAAAGATGCATCATTGATTGGATCAAACCATGACCAACAGCTATGACGAGATGAGGCACCATTCGACAGAGAGTATAACTGTAAGGTTTTACCAAATCCATCGAACATGGAAACTAGAGAACCAAGTGTTTGGTATTGATTTATGAAAGAAAGAATGTCTGGATTATGAACTTTGACGCCAAAACAATTTGGCATGGAGGTAACAATAGATAAAGATTTTAGGGATAGACTTTTTCCAGGAGCAAGAGGTTTGTCATGAAAAATAAAAGGTATATCTAAAGCATTAAAACTCGTGCAGAAGTCAATATAGAAAGGGTCATGACGGTCGGGTTTATATGAGGAATTTTCGTAACGACTACTAAAAAAATTGGAATTAAATCGAGGTTCAATAGGTTTTAATACGACGGAATCTACACCAATGTCAGCATAAAGAACCTTAGCTTCTTGCCTAAATTCAGAAAACCAATTCCCGCCAACGACTTGGGCAATAAATCGAAAGTGACTCAAACGCTTGTGCAAAACTGTTGAAATAGTTTTATTGAAGGCAAACCTTTCCTCAAGCGACATAAATTCTAACTGACTTGCAGATAGAGCAGAATAAAAATTAGACACAGAATTATCAACTAAAAAATTGATAAATCTTTCAAGCTCAGGTAAATCTAGCGAAAGGTCTTCATTGAAAAACGCGGGTATAGGGACAACAGTACCTTCGAGGAAGCTATTCGTCATTTGGATTGGATTTTGACCAATATCTTACTACGGAACCTAATTGCTCATAACCAAGAGTATAGAACCTTGACTGGGTATCAGATAAAACAAGATGAGACTTTTTGAGAGTAGAATGATTTAAACCACTAAGCAGTGATTGGTACTTAACAACAAGGCCCAAACCAGGGCAAGGTACAAGGACATCATGGCTAGAGGAGCTGGTATTAAAGAATCGATGCGACTTCTTTAAAAGTTGGTCTTCATACGCGACAAATGTGAGATCAGAGGAAGTCTGTATGGCTTGAAGATAAAGATCACACAAAAGAGAATCCGGCCTGAAAGGATATTCAGGATATAAAATAAGAAAATAATCGGGATGAGAACTTTGACATGCATAAAATTCCTTAAGCTTTTGGGAATAAATTTGATTCATGGCCCGACTTAGTTCGTCAAAGGATTTCTGAATGACTGAACATCCTAGGCCTCTTATAAAACTACTTGTATCATCTGAATCTGTAATTGCAATAATATCTTTAATAAAGCCAGATGACCTGACTTGCTGAATACAAGATTCAAAAAGATACTTTCCACGAAAAGAGGGAATATCATCAAGACAACCTTTGATAGGCACAACAGCCACACAATTAGAAGTAGAGAGAAGTAGTTTGTTTATATCATCTTGGTCTTTGTATTCAAGACAAGTAGACCAGATAAGATCACTAATGACCTCAGTTCTTGAAGAGTTATTAGCATGAGAAACGCCATGATAATGATATACAATGGACTCAGCAGAATAGAATATATAGTTATTGTTGGATAACATCTGAGAAGCCCACAAGCGGTCTTCAATATGTGGTGTTTCCTCAGAAAAAGGGCAAGACTGCCAATCTTTTCGACGTATTGCACTATTAGCATTATGAAAGAAAGGATCCTTATATTGTTTCTTTGATTCTAAGGAGAAATATGCAGATAAATCACGTTTATCAACTGCTGGAGTAAATTTCAATGGGATTTGTCTACCGTAAACCGCAAAACATAGAGGATCAACTAAAAGTTGATTGATTAAAGAAGATAACCAATTTTGGCCTCGTGGAATACAATGTGCAGACAAAAGAACAATAATGTCACCTGATGAACGTGATATGCCAAGATTAATTGCCTTGCCAGGCTTAAAAACAGTATCATTATATGTAATAAGCGACACGTTATTGAAGGCTTTAACAAGCCTTACGGTATTGTCTGAACTTAAGTTATCAACTACAATGACCTCTAAAGGAAAATCACAAGATTGAGACAAGACTGAATTAAGGCAAGAAGGAATCCATGGAGCCTCATTTTTTGTTCTAATTATAATACTTACTTTCATGGCAAAATAACCTGATTCATCAGTTCAATGGAATTTTCAGATAGTAGATCAACTTCAAAGAATGCCTTGTTTCTTAGGATTTTTTGGTGACTCCAATTCCACCAACCAATAGCGTCTAGTGCAGAAGCAACATTAGAAGGGAACCGACGCTTAATTTCTCTAGCTGGACAACCAGAATAGACAGAATAAGGCGGCACAGAATTAGTTACTACAGAATTGGCACCTATAATAGCTCCATTATGTATTTCAACACCGGGAAGGATAACTACAGAGTCACCAATCCAAACATTATTATGGATAAGAACTCTTCTTGAAGTATCTTCTAAGAAGTCATAGTCTGAACCCAGATTTCTCTGCAATGTTATTTGTAGATTGGCGTAATTAGTTTTATGATTAGATGTTATAATTGTAACATTATAACCAATGGCGCAATATTTTCCAATATCACAAATACCTCGACCATGCACAAAGAATTTGCCGTTGAGACGTGTATAACAACCAACGGAAAAATTTTCAGTTTTTATGTAAGCATCGTTACAAATATATGCGGTATCATGAATTGATGGCACATTCATATAGAATAATTGGATGCTAAATAATTGGCAATAGATAAATCTAACGGTGAATTAATATCAAAAGCTTCTATGGAAGAAACCAGAACGGCTTTGGGCTGAGAACCCAGTGCATAACTATGACCTGAGAAACCTTCAACAACTTCTGTGCTACGACAATAGATTCCTCCCGTATATCGATATGCAGCTTTACGTGCTTGCCGAGGATAAAGAATAGCACCCTCTGGCGGCGTCAGAAAAGGACTTATATCGTTGGTCTCTTGAACATAGTCTAGAGACGTGAAGGGATGGCCTTCAGAAATTCGGGATATAGTGGTAATGCAGGAAGATCCATTATTAGCATCAAATAAAGATAAAACCTTATTCAAAGAATCTGAACTGAGAAAGGGAGACGTTGGTTGAACTGAAGATATTGAAGATACTGAAGAACTATCTAACTTGGACAATTCATACTGCATAACCAATGCAAGAGTGATCTTATCTCCTGAAAGGCGTTTAGGTCGTGTGCTTAAAGTGACAGGATACTGACGAGCTATTTCTGCATATTCTAACGAATCGGTGGATACTACAATTTTATCAAAATTAGAATTTGTACATCGTTTTATAGCTCGCTCAAGAAGAGTGAGATTGCCAACGTGCTGGATATTTTTGTTTGGAATTCCTTTTGATCCTGATCGAGCAGGTATGACAGCTAAATGCATTGGTTAATTCTGCATTGAAGAAAGAACTAAATGATAATCCGAATAAGAAATAGAATTGACGACCTGAAAAGCCTCGACGGCCTGAAAAAGATTTACACTTAAACCATTATATATTATCATGGAAGATGAGGCAGTCAAAGCCAAGGACATATTTAGTGTTTGAAGAGGAGTATAAATTAAGTCATAAAAGCATAAACATTTGGACAGGGATCCCAATTGAGATTCATTAAAAATGCTTTTTGAACTCAGATTATTACAACCAAGAGTAGTGCAGTTTATTATTATCTGGGAAGCAGAATAAGCAGCAAATCTATCATTGTAATTAACTATATTTATGTCGCTACCGACGCATAAATCATGTTTTGTTGTGACAAGATTAATGCGAAAATCAAAATCTTTGGATATATTCTTGAGAGCTTGCAGTACAGCCTTACCAACCCCACCAAAACCAACAACACTTATTTCACTAACAGAAGACTTTAATAATTCCGAGCAAGAGGATAGAAAATGTTTACGAAAGGCGATGTAATCCGTATTTAAACCAGAGAAAGTTCCATTTGCATTACGATAGAAACAGTTGATAGCACCAATTGAACTTGCATCTACATCTACATTAGAAAGCCCTATAAGCTGAAGAAAATGTTCTTTGTACGGGAAAGCGATACAACCGCCTAAACATGATTCATCTGAGACGAGGTTCTGAAAAGTAGAACGAAGACTAGGTAGATCTGGTATATCAATCGGTAGCATCGAACAATCAATACCTAGAGTTTTATAAGCCTTGTTCCATAAAACGGGTGAACGAGCACCCTTGGAGGGCTCAAGACCAATAATATAAGAATATTTACTGAGCATTAATTTAAAGCCTGGTAAATCTGATTCATTTTAGCAAACAAATCTGTATATTGCTCATAATTAATAGCCTGTAGAGGATCTACTGCGGCGTTTCTAGGGTCAGGATGCACTTCAAGCATGACAGCATCGGCACCAGAAGCAACACTTGCGAGAGAAAGAGACTCCACCCATGGAGCCCAAAAACAGGCATGTGACGGGTCAACAGCAATGGGTAAGTGAGTAAGTTCCTTCAAGGCTGGGACAGCCTGAAGATCAAGAAGAAACCTTGACGTCGAACGGTGTGTGTGTGGGGCAGAAATACCTCTCTCGCACAAAATCACATTAGAATTATTATTTGAAAGAATGTATTCAGCAGCACCTAAAAGATCTCGAATAGAACACCCGAAATGGCGCTTCAGCATAATAGGCTTACCAGTTCTGGCAGCCTCAATAATCAGTGGGTAGTTTTGCATGTTTCTAGCACCAATCTGGATAATATCTGCTACCTCGCAAATAAGTGGCAAATACTTAATCTCCATCACTTCAGTAATGATGCCTATACCCGTCTCATCCTTAGCAGTTTTTAGCCAGCGTATACCGTCTTCTCGAGTCTCAGTATATTTTTCAGAGCGATAAGGAAATGTAAGCGGTTTAAAAGCACCTCCCCTCAGAAAATGAGTTCCTTTTTCTTTTAGAAATCTAGCTACATCAACAATTAATTCTTCAGACTCAACCATGTTAGGACCAGCAAAGAGAACAAGCTCCTCGCCAAATCGATGACCATTAACAACAACTTGGCATTTTTTATTTGAACTCTTAGCCGCCAGAGGGAACTTATCTAACAGGTCTTGTGATGAGACATCCTTACCAGGTTGCTTGTTGTCCATTAAACAATACCGAGCCTAGAAGATATCTTACCAGACTGTAGGTTGACCCATGTTTCACATTCCCAAGAAGCATACAGTGAGGATACGAGCTGAATGGTTTTAGAAAAATCGGAAGGCTTTGGCCATATAGCGTGATTCATTAAATATTCACTATAATCAAACAATTGTTGAGAATGATTTAAATTTAGTAAGGCTTCGAGGATAGCCACATGCCCATTGCCATAACCGTTTTCGACAACTTCATTACAACTAGATGAATCAAAATATGTTTCAGAATCATCACTAAGATAAAGTGACTCAATCTTATTTAAACAGACTCCCCCAATACAAATTTGCCCGTTACGACCAGTAATCGTAATAGAAGCTTCGAGGTCTTTGCGAGCTAAAGCTGTAGTAGCAAAAAGGGAACCAAAAGCACCAGATTGAAATTGTAATATCGCTTTAAAACTATCATCAGCCTCAAGATGATTAGCGAATTTAGTTCCAATCCCAACGACAGAAGCAACTTCACCACACAAGTATCTTGCTGTATCAAGATGATGAATGGCTTGCTGGCTAATAACACCTCCGTCCATTCCCCATGTTCCATGCCATCCATCATCGTAATACTCTTGATCTCTAGACCAGAAAAGATTAATATCACAATTCAAAATACGACCGAGCCTTCCCGAGTTCAATATTGTCTTGGCAAAACGAACAGCGGAATTATTCCTATTCTGGAAGACACATCCATAAAAGAGATTATTTCTTTTAGCAATGTCTGATAGATCTAATGTTTGTTGAGGTATGAGAGTGGAAGGCTTTTCGCTTAAAACGCTGATACCCTTCTCAAGAAGAAATTTTGAAGTAGAATAATGATCACCAGAGGGGGTAAGAATAAGTCCTAAATCTGTTAAATGAAGATATTTATTAAAAGTCGGATCATCCCTTAAGCAACAGTGACTATCGGGGAAAAGCTCCTTGGCTCGGCGAATGGCACAACGATCAACATCAACCAAAAGAAATGGTGAAAAGTCCGGGTAAAATTTCTTAAGTAAACGTGCGTAATGAAACCAAACTCGACCAAGACCAAAGAAAGAGAGACGTGGGTACATCGGAATTCAACCAAGAATCAGGGAACAGATCATTAGCAAAAAGAATGAATCAAGAAATCTTCAGGATACTCAGCATAATAACGTGAGGCAAGGTCAGAAGTAATTGTAAAATCACTAGATAGTGCACCACGCCGCGATTGATTCTGCTTTGGAACACAATCAATGTGAAATGGGAAAATCCCGTCTTTTATAAGTAAATGAATCAAATTATCAATATTAGACAGAGAAGCCTTGTAATTATAAAATGACAAGGTGGAATTAATAATAGCTGGAAGAGTTAAACGGCTTTTATGCAAAAATGACCTAATCAAAACAAGAAAGTGTGGGATCGAATAAGACTTTGTAAAAATATCTGGAAAGCACAACCCCTTAAAGGATGCTAAATAAAATTGTGAGTAGATAGAGAAGCAAAAGCCATCATCTCGCAACAGATTCATGGTAAGTAAGTCATTTGACATATCAATAACAGCTTGAGAAGAAGAGGCAAGACAAGTTAAAGAAGCACAAAGCCAATCTTTTGCATTAAGTGGTTGGCTTAAGTAAACTTCATTATTTAAAAAACTACTTCCACTTGTTGTTATTGATGAAATAACTCCTGAGTAAGTGCAAAAACTTATGAACCGATCAACTGGATCGCGGGTCAAGATAACTCTAATAAGATCTGGTGAAGACAACAGTAACTTCAAAATATCGTCGTTAATATTATAAATTTCAGCGGAAAGAAAGACAACGTCCATCGATAACCACTTCTGAACTTGTTCAAATGTTGTTGAATGGCTAATCACGTGAAATTTGTCGCCATACTGGCTTCGAGCTAAATCATTAATAGACGTGCCGCCACATTTTGCTAAATGATTAAAAAAGACCTTCAAAAACCGAACAGCGATTTTAATTACTATATCAAACTAGGCGTTAGCAGGGCAAGAGGAGCTATAATAGGGTCAATTAAGTGGTTTTCATGATTAATGTATTCGGCTCTGATTTGGGCGAGGAAGAAATCAAAGCCGTTAATAACTGTATTAACAGCCAATGGGTTGGATTTGGCAAAGACGTAGAGCGATTTGAGCAAGAATTTATGAGAAGACAGGAGGTTAACAATTTTCTGATGGTAGATAGCGGATCAAATGCTCTTTATATGGCTTGTCACTTGTTGGGGCTTAAGCCAAACGATGAAATAATCATCCCGAGTTTCACTTGGGTTTCTTGCGCACAAGCCGCGCTCTTATGTGGACTCAAGCCAATTTTTGCGGATGTAGACATAGATACCATGAACATAACTGCCGAACATATTAAGAATGTTATTACTCCAAAAACAAAAGCAATAATGGTTGTCCACTATGCCGGCTTGCCTGTAGAGATGGATGAAATACGTAATCTTGACCTACCTATCATTGAAGATGCTGCTCATGCTGTAGATGCAAAATATAAAGGTATCCAATGTGGTGCAATTTCTGATATAGGAATTTTTAGTTTTGACGCGGTTAAAAATCTAACCGCTATCGAAGGAGGTGGAATTTGTTTCCAGTCTGATAGGCTTAAAGATCAAGCCAAAAAACTTAGATACTGTGGAATTGGTAAATCCGGCTTTGATAGTATGAAACAGTCAAGCAAGACATGGTGGGAATATAATATTACGGAACCATTTATTAAAATGCTCCCTACTAATCTTCATGCTGTTGTTGCATGTGAACAACTAAACAAACTACCTCGTATGCAAGCTCGTAGGAAGGAAATTTGGGATCATTATCAAGCTACATTTTCTTCATTAGAGCAATGCATAACACCTGCAGAAGCTCCAAGTGGTTCACGTCATGGATACTTTACATACTGCCTACGTGCGGCTCAAAGAGATGAATTAGCAAACTACCTTCTAAAAAATGAGATTTATACAACTTTAAGGTATCATCCACTTCATTTAAACAAACTTTATAATCAACAAAATATTACACTGAGCAATTCTCAGGAATTAAATGAAACTGGTCTATCTCTTCCAATCCATCCAAGACTTAGCGATCATCAAGTCGACTATATTTGCGAAAAAGTGAAGTCATTTTATTCTAAAAAATGCGTCTGAGCTCGCTGTACAATGAAGAAACCTTCAAAATCATAACCAATAGTTTTGTATTGCAAAAAAATCAGAAGTTAAAACATGATTTTGTACAGCATAGTACTAATTTAGATGATTTTAAATGTGTTATCAATAGGAGCGTAAGACTTGACGAGTTAAAACTTCGCCTAATGCGTGAATATCCCGCATTTTTATATAACGGAAAATTAGCTATATTTGATCAAAAGACATATTTAGTTGAGAATTGTATTGCAATTCCAAATCATCATTCACTCTATACTCAAAGTTTTCTTGAGCTACCCTTACGGTATTCATGTTATGAGCATTACATGACTGCAAAGACATTATGGTCTGGTGGTCATAATTCTGTTTCGATTGGCAATAAATTTATCAACAAAACTTTAAATCAGAACTCTGATATTTTCGACATCAAGGGTAATTCTTTCTTAGTTCGTTGGCACGATGATCAAGATAATTACTGGCACTGGACATTTGATAGTTATATAAATTTATTAAATCTGTATTTAGAAAACATAGATTTATTCAAGGAAATTGAAAACATTGTTTTTTTATCTCCAAAAGAGTTGTCAAGATTTCAAGTTGATTATCTTACAATTTTAAAAGAGCTGCATCCTGGAATCAATATTTTACATATTAAGGGCCCTTGTAAGATGCAAAACTGTATATTACATCAATCAACTTATCCTATAATTCATCACCCAGAAAAGGTTTCTAAGGTTAGAGATTTATTGTATGATAAGTTAAAGATATCGCAGAAACAGCCAAAGCTGAATCTATATATTCGAAGAGGAGAAACAAGGAATGGGAGAAGATTAAGGAATGAATATAGTTTAGAACAACACCTCAAAAAATATTCATTCAAACCAATCAATTGCGGCAAATTAAGTTTATACGATCAGATTAATGTATTTTCAGAATGTAGAATAGCAATAGGTGTGCATGGTTCTGCCTTTGTAAATATGTTATTTATGCAGCAAGGAACTAGTCTAATTGAAATAATGTCGGATTCGTATGATCCTATTCATGACCTAATCCTTGCAGAGAACCTTAAAATCAACTACAATGAATTATTTTTTAAATCCGAATCATTAGATTTTTCTTCAGACCTCATCTTTCATGATGATGATAAGCCAAAAATTGATCATATGCTCAATAGGTTGCTGTAAAAATTTCTTGCACGGTTGATTTCTTGTGCACATTCTTGACTTTTTGACTCGCTTAAGCCGCCAGCAGGATATTCAGAAATTACAATTGGAATGCTTCTGACGTTACAATTTGCAGATAGTATTCTGCAAACAATTTCATAGTCGCCAGCATACTTAAATTTTTCATCAAAACCTCCAAGATCTATCAACATTTTTCTTCTATAAATTAATGATTGTTGACATATTAAAGCGCCGCTCTTAAAGGAGTCGCGTAAATTTTTAAAGCCAATTAGATCATAATTAGAGTGTTTAATATTGATGTTACTATAGTAGATCAAACCATGGAAAAGTTGAATATTATTATATTGATTTAAATAGTATGAAAGTAATTGTATTGAATCTTGGGCATATAAAAGGTCTCCAGCATTTAAATACAATAAATATTTTGATTCACTCAAGGCTATCCCATGATTCATGGCCATATATATACCAGTGTCATTAAGATGATAAGTTCGTTGGGTATAATGCATTCTTGACTGTTTATGACTGCATTGAAAAGATCCAAAAGGCTGATTATCATCTGACTTAACTATAATATGTTCATAATCAAACATATCAGCTTTTAATTGTGCATCAATTGATGAAATAGTCTGTTGTAAACGCTCATCGTCATTCTTCACAACGGTAACGATGCTTAGGTCAAGCATGCTAAGATCGAATTTGTTAAATCATATCATGTTAAAACTTCACTTTGGTTGTGGCGAAATTCATTTACCCAATTTCATCAATTTTGATGCTAGAGCCACTAAAGCTACTGATTTAACTGGGAGCCTTGAAGAGTTATTAGATAAATATCCTGAAGGATTTGAGACCGTATATCTATGCCATGTTTTAGAACACTTTCCTTTGCACAAGGTATCAGATGCATTAAATTGTTTTTATAGATTACTCACAGTTTCTGGCGAGATATACATATCAGTGCCTGACTTTGAGATCCTTGCATCTATTTATTTAGCAAAAAGAGTGGCCCTCGGTACTATTGTTAGAGCCATACACGGTGGTCAAGAATATCCAGAAAATACTCATTATATTTCTTTTGATACGGCTCTATTGTCTTCATTTTTATACCAAGCTGGTTTCCGAAACTTAAGCACATACCTTCCTTCAGATTTCCTACCTCCTGGCATTGAAGATACGTCGATGTACAAAATTGGTGGTAAATATATTTCGCTTAATCTGAAAGCATCCAAGTTATCATGACCATCGTAAATATATGTTCAAAAGAAGGTGGCAGTTATTCTCCATTTAAATATGCCGATATAAATCTGATTGGCAATGATGAATCGAATTTTTTAATATTAAAATCCAGCAATATAGCGCATAGATACACTCCAGGAAAGTCAATTTTTGAGATTTCAAGAGAAAGCAAAGATATAAGTCTTGAGCTTGATAACCTCATAGGCCATTTGATGTATGAGCCTGGAAGAACATATCCTTCGGTTAATTACCATGATTTTAGTTCATTTATTATGAGGGTAGGTGATATACACCATCTTTCAAACCCATTAACATCGACGTTCAATTTTCTGAAGGAAAACAATATATCTAGTTTTCATTTTAATACTACTCCACATTGGATTAGCCTTTTTCAAAAACTTGGATTTAACTGTGGATTCTGGAACCGCCTTTCAGAAAGTGCTATGTTTCCACATGTCAATCTTAATTTTTCATATTCAGAAAAAGCAAATCAAGACCTTGCAATTGCCTACATAGGTGAACACGTGGCCATGACGCATCCCAGAAGATCTTGGTTTGTTAACCACCTAATGGCATACTCTAAAAATATTAATTATTATCCCCGCGTAACCCATCAAGAATGGTTTACTCTACTAAAAAATCATCATTACATTATCGCTCCAACCTTAAACTCACAAATATCACATAATTTATATACTCCTTGTCTTCTTGGTGCAGTTGTATTGACAGACCAATTGGCTTGTCCATCACATCTTGACGATCCTTTGTATCCCATAATACAATTTGACAGCCCTAGAACTTTGGTTGATTTTTGTAATTTACAGCCAAATATATTGTTAGACTATTGGAAGAGTTGCTTTTTAGAATCTGAAAAAATTAGATCATTGATTTTAGATCTTGACTACACTAAGGGAATCCACCCTTCTCCTGATGACTACATATGCTCCTTGAGTGCAGCGCCATCAGGCACTTATATTGATAAAACATATTCAGAACTTGTAGTGCTAAATCTAATTGAGATTATACAAGAAATGCACCGTATTACAAAAGACTGCATTATCATAAAATCGTCCTGCGCCAGTCTTTCCTCATTATTCTCAAGTGTTATCTCTCTTCCTCGTGTAATTACTTCATCGTGCACCATCCCATTAAAAGAAAAGGTTGTTGAAATACATTCGACAACAACGAAGAAGCCACTAAAGTTATCAATAGATTTGAGCAAAGTTCATTTTAATTCGTTTTATTCTTCCAAAATTCTTGACATGTATATGGATTACTTTTCAGACTTTAAAAAAATGAATCATTGGAATCAACAAGTTCATTGCAGTATAAGTACTAATTAAATGAACGAGATAACATTACAATCTATCGAAGCCTACGATAAAGATTTTCAGAGTTTTGGAGCTTGCCCTAAAGGAGTAGGATGGGGAAATAACACCAAAAATATAAGAAAAAGATACAATAATTTTGTTAATCTTGCTAACTTATCTCCAATAATTTTCTCAAATATTATTGATTTAGGCTGTGGCTACGGAGAATTTTTAAAGTATACAGCCTCACTCAACCTTACAAAAAGATTTCAGTACAACGCTGTAGAACCGAATATCAAATTATTAAGTAATTCCAAGCATCTCATTGCTGAGATACCAAACCACAAGGATATATTAGTAAGAAAATACAATCTTGATGTTATCCAATTTTCCAAACTCTGCGAGTCATTAAACCCTAAAATCCCCAATACTTTAATGATATGCAATGGTGTATTTACTCAAAAGTTTAAAACATCTTCGAACAATTTTGAAGACTTTTTGATAGAAAATCTCTGCTCAATTTTTTCAATACTACCTCTATCATCACTATTTATATTTAATACAATGCATCCTCATCCTTCTTATAAACTTGATAACCTTTTTTACCCATCCAATGAACTTATTGAATTTCTCGAAGTTAAGTCACGCAGCTTTGATCTTGATTTAACCATTAAATTTGACGAAATACTATGTGAAAGCTATTATTGTTTTAAACGAAAATGATTGGTGCAATTGTACAGCCTTACTTATTTCCCTATTTGCCTTACTATGCACTATATAGTAATGTCGAGATATTTATATTTCTAGATGATGTCTGTCTTAACAAGCAGTCTTACATCAACAACAATAAAATATTCCCAACTTCTAATAAGTCAGATTTCAGTTTACCAATTAAGAAAAAATCACAAAACAGATTTATCAATCAACATGAATATAGTGCCGATCAATGGCATTACTTTTGGAGAAGACTAAAGTCAAAGTTTATTAATAATAAATTATTTTCTAATTCAAATCTCATCGAGCAAACTCTAGGAATTATTAATGTCATTGATTCAGGTCCAGAAAGAAATGTTGCACTCGTCAATTCCTTATCAATTAGGGCTGTGTCTTCTTTGATGACAAAACGTCCCCAAAAAGTTCGCTTTTCTAGTGATTTGCGAAAACTTATTGAACCTTCTCTTAACGGTACAGCCGCAATCATCGAACTTTGCAAGCTATCTGGAATATCGCATTATATTAATCCAGCTGGTGGTGTAAATCTCTATCAACCATTTAAATCAGAGTTTCACTCAAATGGTATATCTTTAAATTATATAGACTTATCGCGTTATACTCATTTATACAAAGAGTATACATTCCTATCTTTCCTATCACTGATTACAATAAATGATTCATATCTGCATAATTTACCGCTTTTTACAGTAAACTCGGATTTCTATGACTAACAAAATCAGTGGCGACTTATCCCAATATAGCATTCATTCTTCACTTTTTACTGGGATTATCAATTTTAATTATCTGATCTATGATCCTGTATCTTTATCAATTCATCGATCACACACTAATTGCGGCCAAGTTTTAAAGAAAATTGATCAAGAGCTGAATTTTAGGCTGCGAAAAAAAATCAAAGAATATTCTGAGGGGCATTGTGATGCAAGTAATTCCATCATTTGCATAGAGCAAATGTACTTTAATTACTGGATGTTTCTTTCAATTTATATCCCTCATCTGCGTGAAATGCTCGAGATAAACAAGTCCTATTCACTCGATTTTGAATCATTAGTTGTTGGCAATAATTTGACTCAACAATCCTTTGACTGCTTATGCATGATATTAGATTATTACGGTGACTATAAACTATTCTCAGCCAACAACGTATTGCTTTCATTAGAAAACGTTTTAGTCGACAAAACATATTTTCGAAATAAAAATACTCCCACAAATTTGAAGGCTTTAAGGGCTGTTGAATCCTGCAACTTTCTTAAGCATCTATTTGCCACGCCAAGATCTTCTATTTCATTCAAAAAAATATTTATTGATAGATCCAGCGAAAGTGGAAATAAGTCATTCATGAGGCGACTCTATCCGTTTAATGAATTTTATGATGATTTATTGTCACATGGCTACAAAATTATTTATTTAGAATCAATGAGTTTCCTAGAACAAGCGGAAATCTTTGCGAACGTCGAGATAATTATGACCTACCATGGCGCTGCTCTGTCAAACATTGGCTATTGTCGGAAAAACGCAAAGGTTATTGAGATCTGCCATAAAAACAACAATTATGAAATGTATAGAGAAATGGCAAGCATACTTGGATTGGCATTCAGAAGAGTTGAGTGCGAGTCGCTTTTAGAGTTAGATATTGAAAAGCAATTTCTGCGCACTTTAGGATACTCCAATTATTATACAAATCCGCTTCCGCTGTTATATGATCAACGCGTCAAAAAAGAACTATTTGAAGGCTAATTATATTGCCCAGAAAGTCTGTTTCTCATTTTTTTTATTTTGTCCCTCAATTTCGCCGCTTCTTCAAAGTCGAGCTTCTTGGCCGCCTCCTTCATCTTGGCTTCGAGCTGATCGATCAACTCCGGCAGCGCCTCCAGCGCCAAGCCGGC
>MDTD01107011.1_pt1 | contig 27106 bp, 25 predicted proteins | sample 811221 | NCBI WGS metagenome assembly MDTD01 (sample SAMN05326646, study PRJNA326480) | marine metagenome | isolation source: seawater | place: Pacific Ocean: South West | collected 2011 | reverse complement strand
GGTTTTGAAAATTTTTGGTTTCTAAAATAATTGCTGAGCAGCTTCCTAGTTGTTTTTCACATATAAAATCATTACTTTTATTGGAATAAAAGATATTAAAATCCCTCGTATCTTCTTTTACAAAAGCAAGGTATTCTTTTAAGTTTATTTCGTAATTATAATTATTATTATCTTTTACATTTGAAATTACTTTTAAATTAGCTTTTATTGCCTCTATAACCTCAAGGTATTCCTTTTTTTTGTAACTCATACCTCTATCTTTTAAATCATTATAAAATTTTTCATTATCTATTTGATTTATTTTATAAAGAGCCATATCTGAGCCTATTGTGGCATTTTTTGATAAACCCCATTTAAATTGTCCGTTATTTAATTTTTTTATTTTGGTCTTCCATCCAAGCAAAGAGCGATATGATGAGCCTGATGAAGCGTCATAAAACACAGGGAAGAATTTTTTAGAAAATGGCTCATAATAAAATTTTCTGTTATGGGGTATAAGAGCATGACCACCATTAACTGCGTTTATTAGTGCATCATAGATCGTCAAATACTCAAAATGCCTATCATCTCCATTTGAAAGCAGCATATAATCCAATGTCACTTGATCAATTTTTTTATTTTGATTAGAAAAATTAAGAATATTTTTAAAATAGACCTCATTCAATTTAGTCAGACCTTCTACAGAAATATTTTTTCTTAAATCTGATCTAATCCAATTTGAATTTATTTGTTTAACAAAAGTCAATTTTTTATTAAAAATAACTTCTTTATTTTTTGATGTACCAATAATAAGATTTTCATTTCCTTCATACAATGGCGCATCTTTAAAAAAAGAGTTTTCAACTAATTCTTTAGAGGCTTTTTCCTGAAAAAGAAACTTTAATTTTTTTCCGTTTAAGTTAGAATCTAGTAAAAATGTCTTAGGTGAAATGTATCCTAAATTTTTTAGCAATTTACTTATTATAATTTCACTATTTGCATTTCTAGTAGAGGGGATAAATAATTTAAATTTTGTTACGCCTAAAATATTCCCTTTATCGAGATGAACATCCAAACTTTGAACAATATTTCCATTTTTGAATTTTATATGGTCAAAATGGTCCCCACTCTGTCTAATTCTAGCAATATATTTACAGATATTTTTATCGTTGTGATAAACAATTATATTTGCATTAAATCTTTTTTTATATTTTTTAGGAATAAAATTTTCCTTATGCTGTGTATTTAATATCCGAAGACCATTCTTGGACCATTTCTTGTAATTTTTAAATTCAATTTTTATAGATTTTAAATTGTTTATTGAATTATTAAACTTTGGTTTTTTACAATAGTTTTCATTAGAACTGTCTCCCTGCAACGCAATGGAATTTGTAGAAGTTATAAAAAAAAATAATAAAATAATTTTTATAAATATAATTTTTTTTTTAATCAAAACTATATCTAATTTCATAGTTTATTACACTGCTTAGGTTTTTAATTATTGACTCAATTTTTTTAATATCACTTTTTTCACGTTCTGAAATTTTATACTCATATAAAGAACTTTCTTTGTTAAAATTAAAGTGTATAACATTAAACTTTTCTAATTCGCCAATTTCTTTGGAAGACGAAATTTCTATTATGTTTAAAGAATATCCTTCCTCAAATGACGGTACAAAAACATTTTGGTTTTGTTTTTTTCTAATTTTTGAGTAAAGATGCGAAGATATAATTACAAATACGACTACGATTAGAAGAAGCACGGCAAGTTTGATATCAACTCCAGCGGCAATTCCTAAAGTAATACTGCAGAAAAAAATTACTAATTCAAATGGATTTTTGACAGGATTTCTAAATCTTACAATTGAAAGGGCACCAATCATACCCAAAGAAAGAGCAATGTTTCCAGCAATAGCTTTCGTTATTATAAAAGTCGCAACCGGCAATAAAAAAAAACTTAGAGTATGATGAAATGTTTTTGCCCAAAGTTGAGTTGCAAAAACTAATGATTGTCTTATAAGGCCACCTGAAATTAATAAGAATATTATTATTGTCAAATTATTATTATAAAAAAGTTCAATATTCATATCTAATACCTATAAATTACTTAATAAATAAACACAATAAATTAGTCTATAAATCGTGTTTTTTTTTTAATAATTCATTCAATATTGTAAAAGAGGGATACTTATTTCTATCATTAGATACGATTATCAAAGTTTTAAATTTAAAAAACTTTTTGGAATATTTTTCAATTAAAAAACTTAATCTGTTATAAAATTTCAAAAATTTGTTTAAAAAAAATAGTAAAAAAAAAAATAAAAAGTATAATGTAAAGCTTAAATTATATTTTTTTTTATCTTTTAAAAGAGTGGAAAAAAAAATTTTTCTTGAAAGATTTATTTTCAACCTAAAAGGTAATTTTTTTTTTTTTTCTAAAAATAAAATTGTACAAGATGAATAAACAATAGTTCTAATGAAATTACTTTTCCAATAATTTGAAATGTATGGATGTTTTAAAATAGCTTCAAAAAGATATGCTGGATAAATACCTACTTTATGTAAAATTTTTGACATCTTTCCGCTCAGTCCCATATTTTCATTTATAAAATCCTCTTTAAATAATTTTTTTTTTTCTAAATAAATCCTTCTTGATCTACCAGCTGATAAAGGAGAAACACCAATCCATGTTATAGGATTTTGAAGAAATAAATACTTGTTTTCCTCGTAAGAGAGAGCAACCATTGAATAGTAATCTGGGATTATTGAATGAAAAAAAAAATTGTTAGATTTTTTTTTTATTTTATCAATTAAAGTTCTTTTAATAATTCCAGAAGTGTAAATTGTTGGAATATCCTGAGAATTTCTAAGTCCACATAAAGACAAAAAAAGATCAGTTTTTGTATTTCTTAAAATTGACTTTTTATTTAAATCTTCAAAGTATACGACTCTACTGCCATAAAGATCATCAACACCTTTCCAATAATAAATAGCTCTTTTAGATTTTATAATTTCTAAATCTTTAAATTTTAAAGTAAGTTCATCTATTTTGTTAAAAAAATTTGGCATCAACCCATCATCGTCTCCTAGAATTGCGACCCATTCACCTTGGGCTTTTTTAAGAAGGAATTCATAGTTTTTTGTTTGTGATAATTTAAAAGGAGGTTTATATATTTTTACTCTTTTATCTTTAATTCCCTTCAAATATTCATCAGTTCCATCAGTTGAATGATCATCAGAAATTAGTAATTCAAAATTTTTATAATCATTACTGATTACAGAATTTACGCTATGTTTCAAATATTCAATTTTATTCCAGGTTGGTAATAAAATTGAATATTTGGGTTTTATAGTAAGTTTAGATTCCATATTTATTTCAAAATATTATAAATAATTTTTTTAAATTCCTTAATTCTTTTTTTTGAATGAAATTTATTTAAAAAAACTTTGTTTCCAGCACTTGCAATTTTAAAAGATATGCTGGTTTGAGTTTTATAAAAATTTATTTTTTTCAATAGATCGTCTTTTGAATTAAAAAATATTAAATGTTTTTTATCTTTAAAATGTTTTATTGTATCTAAATTTTTGTCAGTAAAAAGTAAACATCCATTTGACAAAACTTCATAAGTTCTCATATTTGTACTTTTATTTAAATCAAAATCAGAGTGAATATTAACACAAAATTTATATTTTCTCATATCCTTCAGCATATTTTCACCAAAAAGCATTTTCTGGTTTTTATACTTCAAATGACTTGTAAGGGGTAAGATTTTTTTAAAAAATAAATAATTAGTAAGTGATGGAAAAAACAAATTAAGTTTTGAAGTAATATAATTAAGAAAAATGTTTTTTTCAGATAAATTTCTTACTCTTGAAAATATATTTAGGTTTTTTGATAAATATTCTAATATTTCCCTTCTGTAAGAAAATTGACCTCCAAAAGAACCGGAAAAATAAATTTCATTTTTTCTTTTATAAAAATTATTCTTATTGAGTCTTGTATAATTTGGAGTTGAGGTTAATAATTTAAAACTAATTAAGCCTTCTTTTTTTGCAATATTTATTAAATAATCGTTGTCCGATATAAAGTAATCATAAGCTTCTCTGAGCTCTTTTATTTTTTTTTTATTTAAACTAAAAGAAGCCCAAACAACATTTTTTGATTTTTTTTTGTACTCTTTAATTAAAGTATTTACTTGCGGGTCATTAATAAAACTTATTATTATATTTGGTTTAAAGTTATTAATTTTTTTTTTTAACACAAAAATATAATTTTTACTTTCATAATATTTTTTTAATGTATTTGGATATTCAATTTTGATGTTGAAATTTTTTTTTAATTTTTCAGCAATAAACCCTGGCCAAACTTTTTCATTTTTATTTATGTAAGAATACGCCTTTTTTAAAGAAAGGTTTTTTTTAGCTCTATTAGATATGAAATCGTAATTATTTAATAAAAAAACTATTTTTTTTTTCATATTATATTATGTAATTAGTTATAAATATTATAAATTTTTTAAAAAATCATTAAATTAAGAATATGTTAATTATAAGATTTAGGTATGAGCAATTATATTTGTCTTACATTATCAAAATATTGTAATTTGTTATATATACTTAAAAAAAACCTGGTTTATGGATCATTTAAAAAACATTCTCTATTCTTTATACTTAGGTAGTAACATAAGCTTTGTATTAAAATATATTTCAAGCTTATTCAAAGGAAAAAAAATATTTAAAAAAAATTTAGAAATTAAAACTTTATTTGAAAATGAAATACACATATTAAAAAAAAAAAATATTTTAGCTGGACTTAATAAGCAAAATATAAACTATAATATTCCTTTCATATATGAAATATTGAAAAACTTTGATTATATTGAAAAAAAAATTCAAATTTTAATTATTGGTTGTTTTGAGGGACATAGTACAATTTTTTTTTTAATGCATACTAAAAATTCATTTTTTGAGTGTGTAGATAATTGGAATCAAGAAAATTTAATTCGGTACAGTTTAAGTGCTGAAAATTTTTTTGATAAAAATATTAAAAATTATAAACATAGAGTAAATAAAAATAAAAAAAACTCAGACAATTTTTTTGAAGCAAATAAGAAAAATTTTGACCTAATTTATATTGATGGCAGTCATTTCCATAATGATGTCGAACGTGATTGTTTAAATTCATTCACTAAATTAAGCATCAATGGTTTATTAATAATTAATTCAGTTTTCTGGAGAGGAAAAAAATGGAAATTAAGTCATAATAATTTATCTGGTATTTTGAGATTTTTAAAAAAGACCAAAAATTATAAAATTCTATTAATAACAAGAAACACTTTATTCATTAAAAAAATTAATTTATAATAAAATTTTTGTACCTGTTTTTAAAGATTTATTTATTGCGTCTAATACTTTCGTGGCGTGATTAGTTGTGTCAACTGAGAAAAGATTTTTTTTATTTTGAAACAAATTTGAGTAAACAGTTTTATAAAAATTAATATGAAGTTTTTTAAGATTTTTTGCAAAATAAACCTTTTTTTTATATTCTAAAGTATCAAGATTTTTTCCGAAAAGTTTTATATTTTTTCTTTCACCAAAAATTTCAATTTCATTTGAATATTTTTCCTTACTTACTGCAGTAGAAAGTGTGAAAGATCCAATTAAACCACTTTCAAAAACAAATGAGATTACACATGTATCCTCACACTCAATATATTTTTTTATTTTTGCTTTTGCACAATAAACGGATTTTACTTTTCCAAAAAAGTTAGAAAAAATATCAATATTGTGTGAGCCCTGATTCATAACTACCCCACCATCAAGTTTTTTTGTCCCTCTCCATTTTGAACTTCTAAAATAATTGTCCTCCCTATTCCAATACAAACTAGAGTTAAAAGTAATTAATTTTCCCAAACTCTTTTTTTTTATAATTTTTTTTACAGACTTTATTAATGGATTCAGTCTATTTTGATAGACTACGAAAACTTTTTTTTTATTTTTTTTTGCAAAACTTGAAATTACTTGCATTTGTTTAAAATTCATACAAAGGGGCTTTTCAACGATCACATTTTTTCTAAATTTTAAAGATAGTAAAATATGATTATAATGAAGTCCTGATGGTGAGCATATAGAGACTAGATCAATATCATTCTGTTTTTCAAGCATACTTTCTATATTGCTGTAAGTTTTAATATTTTGAATTTTTTTTTTTTGGATCACAAGCAGATATTAATTTAAATTTTTTGATTTTTTTAATAGCCTCAATATGCTTATTACTAATATTTCCTAGGCCAACTAAGGCAACATTTATTTTTTTCATAACTTTTTCTCTACTAAATCACCATTTTTTATCTCTAATAACTGATCAAATTTATCAATATTTTTATATTTATGAGTAACCATAATTATTGTAGATACGCTTTTTAGGTTTTCAATTGTATTTAAAAGACTTTTTTCATTATTATCATCTAAAGAACTTGTAGGTTCATCTAAAAAAATAATTTTAGGTTGATAATATAATGCTCTTGCAATACCTATTCGTTGTTTTTGTCCTACAGAGAGATTTGCTCCATTATTTTTTATTACATAATTTTCTTTTTCTTCAAGACTATCTACAAACTCATTTAAATTTGTTTTTTTTAAGACATCTTGTAATTTTTCATCATCTATAGCTTTTTCTTGTTCGGCAAATGCTATATTTTTTTTAATTGAAGTATTAAGAATAAAACTTTCTTGTGAAACATATCCTATTTTGTCTGCACTATATGCAAAATTGATTTCTCCACTGGCAGGTTTAATAATGTTAGTCATTAAATCTAATATTGTTGACTTGCCTTTGCCGCTATCTCCAATAATAATATAAAAGCTATTTTCTTTAAACGAAAAACTTTTGATATTTACTAGTGGATTTTTGTCATAACTAAAGTTCAAATTTTTAATTTGGATTACAGAATTATCCTTAAATTTATAATTATAGGTGTAACTTAAGTTTTGGCTTTTAGAATTGGAGTTTTTTTTTTGACTCTCAATTAACTCAATTTGATCAACAAGAGATGTTATATTAAATTTTCTTGCTTTTATTAAAGATAAATTTGATGTTATTACCTTGAAGTACGCTAACACCCTTAAACTGCCGTACGTCAAAAGACCAATATTGAAAATTAAATCTGATTTAGAAACTCCTTGTTGCAAATTTACATAAAAATATGCACAAATAAATAATACACCTATAAATTCCATAAAATAAAGTGGTAAACTACCTATGAACGCATTTAGCTGCTCATTTTTTTCTTTATCAAGAATTTTTTCAAAAAAATTTTTTGAGAAAAGCTTTTTTTTGTTATAGATCAAAATATTTTTAATACCTATAAAAACGGTTTGCAAAACCTCCAGCCTTTCTCTAATAGCAAGCGCACTAAATTTTCCATAATTAGATAATTTTTTTGAAAGAAAGAGATAAAAAAGAGAAGATAAAAATATTAAAATTAAATAAAATATTATTAAATTTTGTTTGCTAAAGTAAATAATTATAAACAAAATTGACAAAGAAATTATTATCCCTTTGAAGAAATTAAGATAATTTAAAATTATAGCCGTTGCAATTTCTATTACACTTACCATCCATATTTTATGAGATACTGGAGTATTTTGAATATTTAAATAATTTTGATTTAAAGTTTCATTAAACCAATAGTTTGTGAGTCTAAATCTTATCTTCTTTATAATTATATAATCCAATATAAAGTGAAAATAATTAATAATTGATTTAAAGAAAAACAGAGAGACTGTAAAAAATAACAAACTATACATCGAATTAAAATAATTTAGTAAGTTTGTTAAAAAAATTGGTAATTTTTCAAATTGATCAAAATTATCTAAATTTATTATTTTAGTAAAAATGACTGGTATAATAGCCACACCAATAGTTTCTAAACCCATTACTATGAAGGATACAAAAAAAGTAAAAGTTAATAGTATTTTTTCTTTTTTTGTTAACAAATTAAGAGCTTTTAAAAAAAATTTCATTTAAACTGAGTAATATTTTAAGTACATAAATTAAATTTTCTGATTAAGTAAAAACTTAATATATTTATATATTCTTATTATAAAAATAAAGTTGAAATAAAAAAAAACAAAATAAATTAAATTAATATCCACTAAAACTAATAAAAACAAAAAAACACTATGAGCATTAAAACTAAAAATTACAGGAAAACATAATTTGTAAATTATTAAAATAGGATTTAATTTAAAGTATTGAAAAAATGAAAACTCCTTACTCTTGCGAACTTCTTTTATTTTGTTTTGATTTTTGTAAGCTGATACGTGGGCGTGAGTAACGATGTAAAAAAGAAATAAAAAGTTACTTATAAAAATCAAAATCCAGGAATTTTTATTGTTAAATAGTAAACCAAAAGAAAAAAAAATTAGAGAAATTTTAAAAACATCTGAAAAATGGTCGAAATTAAATGCTGTATCATTAACTTTCTTTAATATCCTTGCCACCTGCCCGTCGCAAAAATCTAAAAGCTGTGCAACAAAAAAAAATACTGAAAATAAAAAAAAATTATTATTTATTAAATAGTATACAGAAATTATTGTAAGAAATATTGAAAAAAATGTTATGACATTTGGTAATATTTTAAGTTTTGCTAATAGTTTTGAGATAGGTAAACATAAAAAAGATATTAACCAAATAACAAAATTATTTTTTGCAGTTTCAGTATATAGTTTATTCATAAATTTTTTAGACTCTTTAACAAAATAAAATTAGTGAAATATGTTAATAAAATTAAACACTTTTTTAATTTCAAAAAATGACTTTTTTTTGTCTTTTTTAGTTATACATGCTTCTAAATAAGCTTTTTTAGTATATAAAATTGTAAATGTATTAAAAATACTTTTTTTAGAAAGAAAAAATTGTAATTATGCAAAAAAAATTTTAGATATTTGAAAAATTTAAATCATATCTTTCAATTTAAAATAAAAAATATATTTAAAATTATTTATGCAAAAATATAATTCAAGATCGTACTCCAATAAAAAAATACAATATTTGTGTAAGAAAAAAAAAACGAGATTCGAGAATGGTTATGCACCATGGGTTAACATAGAAAGTGAAAATTCTAGTTATGGCAAATGTTTTAGAAAGTTAGCACTATATCCAAAGTTTCTTCCTTTATTCATATTTTCTGATCATGGAGTTAGTTGGAATAGTAAACTGAGTTTAAGAGAAATGAATATAAAATTTCCATACTTTGTATGGAATAAAAAAGTTTATTTAAAATTAAAAAAATTGAACAAAGAGGCATATTTTATAAAACATCCGTGGTTGTTTTATAAAGAAAAAATATTAAACAAAAAAAATATTGAAAAAAAAAGAGGAACATTAGTTTTTTATTTACATTCAAATAGTCATGTCAAACCAATATATAATAATCTTAGCGATTATATAAAAAAACTTAAAAAGTTGGGTGATGAATACCAGCCTATATCTATAATGCTTAGTTATTTTGATATTCAAAAAAAAATTCACTTAAAATTAAGAAAATTAAATGTGCAAATAGTTACAGCAGGAGATATTGAAAGTAGAAATTTCATAGACAAATTTTATTCCCTCATTACAAAATTTAAATATGCCACCTCAGTGAAATCATCTACAACTCTTGGTTCACATTTTTTTTATTGTGTAAATGCAGGTTTGTCTTATTTTTTTATGGGTGGCAGAATAAAAACGTATAATTATTCGTCTGAGTTCAGCAAAAAAAAATATTTAAAATTCTCCGATTATGGTGATATGGAAGATGTGCATAAAATAAAAAAAATCGAAAAATTATTCTCAATTAAAAAAAAATCTATAGCAAAAAAAGATTTTGATTTAGTTAACGAATTTTTAGGTATGAATTCAAATACCTCTAGAATAAAAATAATTTATGTTGTTTGGAAAAGTTTTTTTAAAAACATACCTTTATGTTTCAAAATTTATTTAAATTATTTTTTTAAAGAAAAGTTTAAAATTTTTTAATTTCTTTAAGAGTTTTTTGATATTCTGACCACTGACCAATATCAAGCCAATTATTTTCAGATATTGGAAAAACTTTTACTTTTAGTTTTTTATTTTTTGAAATTCTCAATAATTCATCCATATCAAAATATTTATTTTTGGGTATATTCCTAATTACTTTTGGATTTATTATATAAAAACCTGTGTTTACCAAATAGTTAAAACTCGGTTTTTCATCAATATTTTTTAAAATTGCTGAACGGTTAATTTTACAAACACCATAGGGTATTGAAAAATCTTTTGTAGCAGCAACAACTGTAATATCACATCCTTTTTTTTTGTGGAATTCTAAAATATCTTTATATTTTTCTTTAATAATTATATCACAGTTTGTAACAAAAATAGGTTCTTCATATTTATCAAGAAAAAATCTTAAGGAGCCAGCTGTGCCTAGAGGTTTTTTTTCCTTAATAAAATTAATTTTATAATTAAAATTATTCTCATAAAAAAATCCTTTAATAACATTTGCTTTATCATTTAGAGTTATATTAAAATTTTTTATACCGTGGGCACAAAATTCGTCCATAATTTTTTTTATTATGGGTTCATTGTTAATTGGTATCAATGGTTTTGGCAAAACTCTTGTAAAAGGATCTAATCTCGTACCTTTTCCACCCGCCATAATAATAACGGGATTGTTGATACTATCTTTTGTTTTAAATACTTTTTTATAAAACTCATTTCTATTTATTATTTTTATAAGTTTTCCATCTTTTATAATTGGTATATTATCAACATTAAAAGATTGAAAAAGTTTATTAACCTTCTTAAGGTTTTTTGATCTTAAAAAAATATATTTTTTATTAATAATTTTTCCAACTTTTTCGTTAAGGTTTATTTTAAAAAAAACAGCTCTTCTAAAGTCCCCAAGAGTAAATATACCAATTAATCTATTTTTATTGTCTTTGCATACACAAAAATCAATTTTTTTTTTATTCATAATTTCAGTTACATCCCGAATAGTGTCGTTTGCTCTGATTGTATGATATTTCATTTTGTGATCTTATAAGTTTATATATTTATTTTTTTAGCAATAACCAACATATGTCCTGATAAACAATTATCAAACAAAAAACTTTGGAATTTTTCTTTTAGCTTTTTGTCTTTACTGAATAAAATTTGATTAAAAAAAGATCTTTTGCTAAGAAAATTTTTGTTATTTTTTGCATACTTTGCAACTAAATCAACATCTAATTTGCCTGGAGTGGATAGATGAAGAATTTTAAATTTACTCTTATTTAAAAGTATTTGAATTGATTGAGGTGTAAAATAATTTAAATGCTCATGATCAAATGTACTTGAAGCCTTACCCAAAACCATATTATCAAATCCATGCAAATTTGGACAAGTTATGAACAAAAGAGATCTGGATGACATATTTTTGTGAATCTTATCTAAAAAACTTTTTGGAGAGAATAAATGTTCAATAACTTCAAAACTAGATAATAAATCAATTTTTTTTTTTAATTTAATATTCTCAAATGCATCTTCAATTACATCTAATTTTTTTTCTTGGCAACTTTTTACTAAATCTTTATTGGCTTCAACAACTTGAACTTTTTTAAAAATTTTTTTTTTTTTAAGAGCTTCAGAATATGTTCCATAACCTGGCCCAACTTCTAGAGCTAAATTTTTATTTATTCTATATTTTTTTAAATATTTATTAATAAGTTTTATTCTTGGATTAACTAAATTTTTTCTTCTATTTTTTTCAGAGTGTTTAAAAGTGTACTTTGCCCAATATTTATAACCCTCAGATTTATTATAAAATTCTTTCAAAATTTTAATTGAAGGCCTCGGAGATATATATGCAGTACTACATTTTAAACAAATTTTAAATTTAAAATGATTTTTTTCAAAAAATTTTTTTTTAGCTTTTGATCCACATGCGGGACAACTTACCATTCTGAAGTTTTTAGATTTTTTAATTAGCCAATTTTTATCTTTTAGATAAGCCTTATCTAAAATTTTTTTAAATTTATCTTGTCTAATAATATTTTCCGTTAAGTATTTTTGAGACTTTGCCAACTTATTTTTCCTCCCATATGTTCTTTTTAATCCACTTATTATTTTTACTTGTCCAAACTCTTGGGTCTCTAAATGAGTCAGCTATTTTCCAAAATTCCTTCTCTTGCATATTCACGTATTCTAACCAATAATAAAGATCATCAGGAATTATCGAGTCATACTTTTTTACCATTTTAATTCCTTCATCTCTTGTCATAACTCCAGATCTTATATCTTTAGAAGCGTGATCAGTGGCTCTTCCATATCCTAACTTTATAAATTTAAGATAATCATGCAATCCATTTTCATATCTATCGTCTAAATTTGAATGCAACCTATATGTTCTTTGAAATCCTTTCTCAGGAGTTTTAAATCCATATTTTTTTGCCAGTTCAAAATTCTTATTCCCATCCCAATTCACATAATTTCCTAAATAAATACCTCTTACTCCTAATCTATTTATTTCGTCATCGCTTGGATATTGTAGAAAATGTAAGTCTTTTTTTTTCAAACCCTCTGTTTCCTCACAAAATTGTTCAATTTTAAACCCTCTTAAGTCTTGTTCGTCTCTATGTCTTTTAGTCCATTCAACATTTTCGCTTATGAAATTTTTACCGTTAAGATATGAAGCATGCTCTCCCCAAATTAATAAGGGTATTTTAAATTTTACTGCTATTATGAACGGCACAGTTGAAATACCTACATGACAATGCCAGTTATTATCTCCTGTTAATTTGAAACCAAGTCTATTCATTTTAATTATAGTTTTTAAATTAGGGGTAAAAAAATAGTGATCACACCCAAAAACTTCTCTCATATTTTTTAAATTTGATAAACCTATATCTAAATAATTATGAGTATTATATGTAACTAATAAAGGATTTAGGTTTAGTATTTCTTTAACAAAGTATGTTTGAAAGTAACTATCTTTTCCACCAGACACAGGAATTATACAATCATAATTCGAACCATCTTTAGATTTGTACGGTTCTACAAGATTTTTAAGATCTTCTATTTTTTTATCCCAGTCTATACTAATAATTTCATCCTTTGTTAAACATCCGGAACAAATACCTTCTTCATCAAAAGAAAAATCAACTGCAACTTCTGGATATACGCATTTTTTACACCATCTCATAAATTATCTTACATTAATATTTTTTGATTTTAGTTCTTTTTTAAGATTTTGATAACTATTTTCAGTAAATTGAAAAATATTAGCCGCCGCAATTGCATGTGGTTTGCAGCTTTTAGATACTTCAACAAAATGGTTAAACTTACCTGCTCCTCCACAAATAATAATCGGAACCTTGGCAATTTTAGAACTCAATTTGCATAGCTCAAAATCAAAGCCATTAAGCATACCATCTCTATCTATAGAATTAAGTAAAATTTCTCCTGCACCATTATTTTGGGCTTCTTGTATCCATTCTGCTGCATCCATATTAGTATTTTCCTTACCTGAATTTATAAAAACTTTATAATTATTATTTATTTTTTTGCAATCAATTGAAACTACGGTGCTTTGACTTCCAAATTTTTCTGCGCATTCCTTTATTATTTTTTTATTTTTAAAAGCCTCCGTATTAATTGAAATTTTATCAGCACCATTTTTCAAAAATTCTCTTGCCTTATCGACTGTATCAATACCACCACCATAAGTAAGTGGCATAAAACAATAATTTGACAAATATTTAATAAAATCAATCATATTCATTTTATTTTCTTTTGTGTATTTTTTTCCTGATAAAATTGATGATGTTACTGATCCAACATTTTGAGTATATATATCTTTATTTTTTGATATGTTTAGATAAATTAATTCATCAACATTCCATTCACTATATCTTGAAGCCTCATTAAATGGATTACCAACTGTTTGGTAATATTTAAATTCTCTACTTTTTACAATTAAACCATCTCTCAGTAAAAGTAATGGAATTATTCTCGTTTTAAGTTTTGGTGGTTTCATATTTAAAGATTGCAAAAATTTTCTAAGAATATTTTTCCATTTTTTTGGCTTTTTTCTGGGTGAAATTGTGATCCATAAATATTTTCATATTCGATAGATGAAATAAAATTTATATCGTCATAAAAAGTTTTTGAAAATTTCAAATTTTCTTTTTTTTCCAAGTCATTAATTAAATAACTGTGTAAAAAATAGAAATTTTTATCATTTTTATCTATTCCATCAAATAATTTCATTTCATTGTAATTTTCAATTTCGTTCCAGCCACTATGTGGGGTCAAAGCTGAATTATTAAAAACATTTAAATTTTGACAAGTGCCTTTAAGCCATCCAAGTCCACTAGTTTCTTTATTTTCAAGACCTTTTTCAAATAAAATTTGAAAACCAACACAAATCCCCAAAAAAAATTTTTTTTTTTTTAAAATATTTTCACTTAACGATGGAATAAAATTTAGTTTTTTTAAATTATTCATTGTTGAAGCGAATGAACCTACACCTGGCAAAATAACATGGGAGCAATTGTTAATTTCAATAGGGTTTTTGCAAAGCCTGTAATTAAAATTTAAATTTTTAATACAAGTTTCAACTGATTGAGTATTTCCCAGCTCGTAATCTATAATTCCAATCATTTTAATAATTTTCATATTTGTATATCAGTAAAATTTAATTATAATAAGGCAATAAAAACTTAATCTTATTAAATTATATTGAAAATACTAAGTTCATATCTTAAGTACTATTTCATTTAAATATTTGTATGAAAAAAAAAAATTGTTTATTTAGGTTTAGCTGCAGACATACTTCATGAGGGTCATATTAATATTTTAAAAATAGCCAACAAATATGGAGAAGTAACTGTTGGATTACTTACGGACGAAGCAATAGCATCTTATAAAAATATTCCTTATCTTAATTATGAAAGAAGAAAAATTATTTTAAAAAATATTAAATATGTAAAAAAAATAGTACCACAGAAGACCCTGGATTATGTAGAAAACTTAAATAAAATAAAACCTGACTTTGTTGTTCACGGAGATGATTGGAAAAACGGTATTCAAAAAAAAACAAGAGCAAGAGTAATTAAGGAATTAAAAAAGTGGTCTGGTAAATTAATTGAACCAAAATATACAAAAAATATTTCATCATCATTAATAAAAAGTAAAATGATGGAAATTGGAAGTTTGCCTGAAAATAGAGTCTCAAGATTGAAAAGATTGTTAAGATCAAAAAGTATTGTAAGAATATTGGAGTCTCACAATGCCTTAACTGGTCTAATTATTGAAAATTTAAAATCAAAGAAAAAAAAGCTAAATACAGAGTTTGATGGAATGTGGTCCTCAAGTTTAACTGACTCAGCAACTAAAGGTAAACCTGATAACTCATCTGTAGATTTTTCTTCGAGAATAGCATCTTTAAATGATATAATGGATGTAACAACCAAACCAATGATTTTTGATGCAGATAATGGTGGTCAGCTAGAGCATTTATCATTTTTAGTGAGATCTTTAGAAAGATCTGGAGTTTCGGCAATTATTATGGAGGATAAAATTGGTCTAAAAAAAAATTCATTATTCAAAAATCAAAGCTCAACAAAACAAGATAAACCAATATCTTTTGCAAAAAAAATTAAAGAAGTATGCAGGTCAAGACAATCAAATGATTTTATGGTGATAGCTAGAATCGAAAGCTTTATATTAGGCAAGGGTTTGAATGATGCCCTTAAAAGAGCGAATATATATTCCAAGGCAGGTGCGGATGGTATCTTAATTCACAGTAAAGAAAAAACTCCAAAAGAAATTTTCTCATTTGCAAAAGAATTTAAAAAAAGTAAAAACTTTATACCTTTGGTCTCTGTCCCTTCAACGTATTCAAAAGTTTATGAAAAAGATTTAATAAAAAATGGTTTTAAATTAGTGATTTATGCAAATCAACTTTTAAGAGCTGCTTACCCAGCAATGCAAAATGCAGCGCAAAGAATTTTGGAAAACGAAAGAGCTTTTGAGTCAGAAAAAAATATTATACCAATTAAAGAAATAATTAATTTAATTAAAAATGATTAAGATAAATTCTTTAATCAAATTACTAAAAAAAAATAATAGTAATTTTTTTACGGGTGTTCCAGATAGTGTTTTAAAAGAGCTTTCTTTTTATTTGCAAAATAAAACAAAAAAAAATCATATAATTGCAGCAAATGAAGGTGCCGCTGTATCTTTAGGTATAGGTCATTATCTATCGAACAAAACTTTACCTTGCATATATATGCAGAATTCAGGTCTCTCTAACGCTTTAAATCCATTAATTTCAATTGCGCATGAAAAGGTTTATTCAATACCTTTAATATTAATAATTGGATGGAGGGGGTCGCCAAAAATTAAAGATGAACCACAACATAATGTAAAAGGTAAAATTACTGAGAAAATTTTAAAGTTACTAAATATTAAATATACTATTCTAAGAAAAGATTCTGACCTAAAAAAGTTCGATCTACAAATTAAAAACGCTAAGAAAAAAAATTCAATAGTGGCATGTTTAATAGAAAAAGGAACTTTAATAAAATCGAAAAAAATTAAAAATAAAAAAAGTATTTATAAACTTAATAAGGAATTTTTCTTAAAAACTTTATTGAAATGTTTAACAAAAAATACAAAGATTATTTCTAGCACTGGATATAATTCCAGAGAACTGATTTATCTTAGAAATAGATACAAGTTTAGTAATAGTAAAGATTTTTATATGGTAGGCGGAATGGGGCATACAGCATCTGTTGCTCTTGGATATTCAATATCAAGCAATAAAAAAACTATTTGTATTGATGGTGATGGATCCTTTTTAATGCATTTAGGCTCTATTAAGACTGCAGGCACATTTGCTAATAATAATTTTAAATATATTTTATTAAATAATAATACCCACGATTCTGTAGGAGGTCAAAATACATATTCAGACAAAATAGATTTTGAAAGATTTTCAAAGAGTATAGGTTTTAAAAAATTTTTCTCGATCAGAAATCATATAAATTTGGAAAAAAATATAAAAAAATTTTTGTTAGATAAGCGAACTAGCTTTTTAGAGGTAAAAATTTCTAACAGTAATATAAAAAATTTACCTAGACCAAATGATTTAGTCAAAACAAAAAAAATATTCATGAGATAGATGCTAAATTCATTACAAGACATAAAAAATTTTATTAGTGATAACGCTTTTAAAAAAATATTTATACTTTGTGGAAAAAAATCCTTTAGTACTTCGGGTGCAGAGCTTTTTTTTAAAGAAAATTTAAAAAAAAAAGAAGTTAAAGTATATTATAAATTATCAGAAATCCCTATTCTAGAGGAACTTTTAGAAATTATCAGGGAAATAAAAAAATTTAAACCTAACTTGATACTTGCAGTAGGAGGTGGGACCGTAATTGATTATGCTAAAATATCAAATGTAATTGAATCAGAAGACAATTTAAAGAATTTTATAATCAATTATTCTTATCCTGTTAAGAAAAGATTTACAAAACTTGCTGTAATTCCAACTACAGCAGGATCTGGTGCCGAAGTTACATCTAATGCTGTAATTTATGTAGATAAAGTTAAATATTCTTTTGAAAGTGAATTATTGATACCAGATAATTTTTTTTTAATTCCTAATTTTTTAGTATCTGCACCAAATAAAATAAAAGCTTCAGCTGGTTTTGATGCGATTGCCCAAGCTTTAGAATCTTTAGTTTCAAAAAAGTCAAATATCCAAAGTTTAGAATTTGCTAAAAAATCCTTAAGAATTTCACTTAACAGTTATATTTCTTTTTTAGATAGTCCAAATTTAAAAAATGCAACTGAAATGAGCTTAGCAGCAAACTTTGCTGGTAGAGCAATAAATATTTCAAAAACTACAGCACCACACGCAGTGTCTTATCCGTTTACATCATTATTTGATATAAGCCATGGGCATGCTGTTGGACTATTTTTTGAAAAATTTTTTGAATTTAATTTTAATAATATAAATAAATCAAATACTTCATTTGATTTAAATAAAAGATTTAAATTAATTTTTGATTTGCTTGATGTAGGTAATATAGACGATTTTAAGTCAAAAATAATTTTGATAAAAAAAAAAGCTAAACTTGAAGATGATCTTAAAATATTGAAAATTAATATTAAAAAGGATTTAGAGGAAATAATTAAGGGTATTAATTTATTAAGACTTGGAAACAACCCGGTGAAAATTGATGAAAAAGAAATCAGTAATATTTTATTAAAATAAAATTTTTATATATGAGACCACCAATATTCTTTACGCGTTTTCGATAATTTTTTTTTAATGGTTTTATATAAATTATTTCTTTTTCTTAATTGTAAATTCATTTTTTTTAATCTTTTTATTTCATTTTTGTATGGTAAGCCAAATTTTTTAAAATAAACTAAATGCTCTGTTTTGTTTTTAATATCATTAAGCAGAATTTTTTTTGAAAAATTTTTAATACCACTTATATTTTTATTATGTTGTCTATAGTATGTGTAGATGTTTTTTTTAAATATACCTTTTTTATTCTTTAAAACTAATAATTTTGCTAAACACCAATCAAATGCAACAAGTTTACAATTAATACTTTTTATAACACTTTGTAGTGCTTTGCCTTTTATTGTTAAGTTTGTTAAACCTACAAAATTTTGAAAATTTAAAGCATCTAAGTTAATAATAAAATTATTTCTTAAATTGTTAAACCAAACTTTTTTTTGAATATTCTTTCCGAAAATTACTAGGTTATTTACCAAAAAATCATTTTTTTTTATTTCTTTTATACATTTTTCTACTCTGTTTGTTTTCATTTTATCATCCGAGTCTAATGTTATGATGTGACTTGGCTTTAATTTTAGTAGCTTATTTAATCCAAATAATCTTGCCTTAGACGCAGGGTAATTACATGAAACGGTCAAATATTTTACTTTAATTTTTTTTTTTAATTTGTTTGAGAGCATAACGTCATTTAAGCACAAAAATAATGTGAAATTATTGTTTGTTTGATTATTTACTGAATTTATAAAATCTTGAAAATATTTTTTTGACTGAGGATATAATGTAGAAAAAACATATATGTTGTTCATAAAATTTTTATATTAAAAAAAATTTATTTAAAATCATTTTTATTTAACAAATTTCCATAAAATAATTTTTTAATTGATTTTTTATTTATTATTTTTTTGAAAAACTTTGGTGCAATTCCTGTTCCGGGTCTCTGTAAATCAAGCATATCTGGAGTGATTTTGATATTTTTGGGTATATTTTTTTTTATAGTAATACTTCTTCTCATCACTCTTGATTTTTTTATTTCGTCAGTCGAAAGTTGTCTATTATATTTTCCTGTTATTTTGCATATTCTCTTTAATGAAATTACTAAATTTTTCATCTCAAGAAAATCAGCTGAAATGCTATGATCCCATCCTTGTGCTTTTTTGTTATAAGTAAAATGTCTTTCTATAACTTTAGCTCCAAGCGAAGCTGCTACTAAGCATGTTTCAGGCCAAATAGTATGGTCTGAAAAACCGACATTGTAACCTGTTTTATCTTTTAATAATTTAAGATTATTCATATTTATATGCTCAGCTTTTCTTGGCGGATAAACGCCTACACAATGAAGAAAGATTACATTTCTTTTCTTTTTTCTTTTAAAAATTTCTGCAGCTTTTTTAATTTCATCTTCATTTGAAAAACCAGTTGAAATTATTACTGTTTCTTGAATATCTGAAACTTTTTCTAAAAAAGGGAAATTATTTAAATCCATAGATGCGACTTTTATAAAATCACATTTAAGTTTAACCGCTTCTTTTAGTTGTAAATTAGAAAAAGGTGTGGTTCCAAAATTAATCTTAAGTTTTTTTGCTAATTTTCTAAGCTTTGCTAATTGATTAAAACTTAATTTATATTTAAGAAAACTTTTAAGTCCTTTGGGATTTTTTTTATAAAAAAACTTGCTATTTAAATTTTCGTCCCAAGATTGAAATTTTACTGCATCACAATTAGCTTTTTTTGCGCTTTCAATTAGATAGCATGCTTTTTTAAAGTTTCCATTATGGTTTGCTCCTATCTCTGCAATTACATAAGGATTAGATGATATAATTTTTTTATACATGATCTATCTCAATAATTTTTTAATAATATTAAAATCAGTAATATCGTCTATATCTTGAGAATAATGTTTATTCATCTCAAAACAATACGTATTTTTAGTCAAAAAAGTTCTCTCTTTTTTTAAAGCTGTTGTATTAAAAATATAAATACTTCCATTAGGAGAGTATATTTGATCAAGCTTCTGCCGATTTGAGATACTTGGGGCGATGTTATTTATTTTCTTTAAAAAATTATTTTTTTTTATTTTAAATTGAGTTTCAAGTGGTTTAGTTTTAACAACAGAAATTAAAAAATCAGTTTTTTTTTTATAATAAATAGATATAGCTTTATCAATCATTTTAGGATCTCTGATAGGGCAAGTAGGTAGCAAACTACAGAAATGCTTAATATTCTCATTATATTTTTTTTTAATATAGTTTACAAAATGTAAATAAACCTCTAGTGAACTTGATTTATCCCCAGAGATGTTTGATGGCCTTAAAAATGGTATAATTACTTTTTTATCATTCCTGTAAAGATTAATAATTCTCTTATCATTTGTTGAAATATAAATTTTTTTAATTTTTTTTGACTTTTTAGCTAAATTTACAGTATGAGATATTAAAGGTATACCATTGAGTTTTTTTATATTTTTATTTCTTAAACCTTTTGAATTTTTCCTTGCTGGTATAATACAGATCATTTTAATAGTTATTTCATTTTAGCCAATTAGACTCTCCAGTCTGAATATATGTTATTTTTTTATTTTTAGAAAAATTTTTTCTATTAAATAAACAAGCATTATCTAAAATTAGTCGTATTTTTGAATTAGAAATAATTTTTTTTGGTTTTATTCTTTTAAATGCATTATGTTTTATCATCACTATAAGAGCATCATAATTTTTAAAATTATTTATATTATTTAGAGTTTTTACATTTATAATTTTTTTAATCTCATCATCACTATAGAGAGGATCTATTAATGTTACAGAAATTCTATTTTTTTTTAAATAATTAATTAATTCAATCGTTGGAGACAAAATATGTACCTTAAGATTAGATTTATAAGAAAGTCCAAGTACTAGAACTTTTTTAACTTTGTGATTTTTAATACTTTTTCCTATAATAAAATTTATTTTTTTGTCTAATTGTATAGCCTCATTTACTATTTTAAGTTTTTTAGGAAATTTTGATCCAGATTTGACGTACTTACTTGATAATGGAATACAATATCCTCCTGTTCCAAAACCTGGATAATAAGTATTCATATTCCATTTTGTGCCTGCTAATTTTAGTACCTCTCTTATATTTTTATCTGGGTATGCAAGAGATAGTTCATTAGCAAGATTAATCTCAACGTGCCTATAACAATTTTCAATACTTTTCACTAATTCAGCTTCTCTGTAACTTGTTGCAATATGAATAGTTTTTGAAACTTGTGATAATATATCTCTAACAATAAAATTTGATTTTGGATTTACTGTTCCAAAAATTCTATCAAGTGTTTCAAGGGTTTTAGTTTCATCTTCAAACCAATCTCTTCTAGGAGCCACTGCAATATGAAAATTATCTAATTTTTTATTTTTAATTTTAAATATTTTTTTAATTTCATTGTCAACTGTATTGGGTGTTAGTGTAGATTCAATTATAATACATTCTCTTAAATTAAATTTATTATTTTTTCTAGACAAGATAGATTTTATAACTTCTCTTAAGTATTTAAAGAATGGTTTGCCGTCTTTTTCTGTAGGTATACAAATAAAATGGCATAAAATATTTATATCATTTATAATTTCTTTAATATTAGTTGTAGAGGATATATTTTTTTTTTGTTTTTTATTTAATTTAAATCCAAGCCAATTTTTTAAACCATAAATATTTATTTTTCCTTTATTAATTGCATCTACCTTATTTTTATCTACGTCATAGCCTAAGCTTAAAATATTATTTTTCGCATAAAAAGACATGGTTGAATAGCCAATATATCCACACCCCCAAACACATATTTTTGCTTTATGAGATTTTAAAAGTTTTAAGTAATTTTTTTGGTAAGACATTAAGAAAGAGTTTCATTTATCAGATAAAATTTAATAAGACAATATACTAATTATTAGTAAAATTAATTATTTTATCATAGAAACAATTTTAATTATTTTTTTTTGCTCACGTAAAGTTAAAGAAGCTGAAGACGGTAAAGTTATAATATTTTGCCATCTTTTTTCACATAAGCTCAAATTTTCTTTTAAATATTTTTTATAGGGTTTTTGCAGGTGTAAAGGCTTCCAAAACCTTTTAATATTTATATTGTTTTCAATCAAATTTTTAAAAATTTTAGAACTAGACTTAGATTCGATAGCAAAAACCCATGGTAAAAAATCATTCTTATTTGAAAAGTGAATTATATTTGTGTTTTTTAAATTTTTGAATTCATTATTGTATTTATTATAAATTTTTTTTTTTATTTTTTTAATTATATTAAATTGTTCAAGTTGTGCTAAACCAACAGCTGCATTTATATTTGCCATTTTGTAGTTATAACCAACGCCATCATATCCATAACCTTGCTTGTTTTTAAAAATATTTGCAAAATTGAAAAATTTTTCGAAAGTTCTTTTGTTATTTGTTGCAAATATACCTCCAGCTCCAGTCGTCAAAGACTTATTCCCATTAAAAGAATAACAACAATCAATGTTAAATTTAGATAATTGATTATTATTATAAGTGGAAAAGTGAGCTGCAGCAGTATCACATATTAAAGAAATTTTATATTTTTTTAAAATTTTTTTAATTTTTTTAATTTGAGGAACACTTCCTAATGTAAAAACCACTATCATGGCTGCAACTCTTTTTTTTCTTTTTTTATGGTAAGATTGATTTTTTTTTATAATTGTATTTTTTTTTAATACTCTTTCTAATTGTTCTAAATTGAGGTTCAAGCTGTTGTCTATATCAAAAAACCATGGTTCGGCATGACAATATATGGCGGAGTTTGCGGTTGCGGCAAACGTATAACTTGGCATTATTACTAAATCATTTTCTCCAACACCAATTGATTTAAGACTAAGGTGTAATGCTGATGTTCCAGAATTTACAGCACAACAATATTTAAATTTATAAATTTTTTTAAATTTTTTTTCAAATTTATCTACAAACTTTCCTACTGTAGAAACGTAATTTGTTTTAATACATTCCAATAAATATTTTTTTTCGTTTCCCTGTAAATATGGAACTGATAAATTAATCATGCGTTTCTAAATAATTTAGATTCAGGTTTAATTTCATTATTATAATTTAAAAAGTTAACTATCTCCTCGATTGATTTGGTCAGGGTCCTGCTAGTATCAAATTTAAGTTTATCTTTAATTTTTTTAAAACTTACACGATAACTTCTTAAATCAGGGTCTTTATCAATAATTTCAATTTTTAAATTTTTAAAGAAATTTTTTTTTAAGTTTTCAGCTATATTAATTTTTTGAAAATTTTGATCATCTGAACCTAAATTAAATATTTGTGACTTAATATTTCTATTCTCAGAATTTATTACTAAATCAAATACTTTTGAGGGTTCACTCACAGACATTAATGGTCTCCATAACTTTGGTCCTAAAACTAAAATTTCATTTTTTTTATAAGCGTCTAGAGTAAGGTGATTTACAATTAAATCGAATCTCATTCTTGGTGATGTTCCGTGAACTGTCGATGGTCTAAAAATTGTAATATTCATATCCTCAGAATATTTTTGAAGTAGATCCCTTTCTGAATTGATTTTAGAAATAGCATATTCAGATACTGGATTAAGTTTAGTATTTTCATCTGCTATCTCATCAATATTTTGAATTCCATAACTGCTTGCTGTTGACATAAAAATAAAGTTATTAATATGATGAAGTTTAGATAATTCAGCTAGCATAAGAGTTGCTTTATAATTAATTTCATCAGTATCATTTACATTTTTTTTGCAAGCAGCTTCTCCTACAAGGGCAGCTAAGTGAACAACTACGTCAAATTTGTGTATTTTAAATATTTCCTCTATTTTTTTCCTGTCTCTAATATCTGTTTTGTAAAAGAAAAAATTATTATTACCTAGAAATACATTTAATGGGTAGCTACCGAAAAGAATATTATCTACTACTGTTACGTTATGACCTTTAGACAAAAAAAGATTTACTACATGACATCCTATATATCCAAGACCTCCTGTTACTAAAATATTTTTTTTCATAATTTTTAAACAATATTCTTTATTATTTGAAATGCTTCAGCAAATTTAATATTAGCGTAAGAACCTCTCAAGGTTGCTAAAGATTTTAATGTTTCGCGGCTTCTAGGGTGTGGGTGAAAACCAAACTCACCTTTATAAAAAGAAAAAATTTTTATTTTCTTTTTTATAAACTTTGTAATATCTACCCAGGTGTTTGGTTTAAAATTTTTTAAAGAATAACCCTCACTGAAGTTTGTTTCTGACAATGTTTCATAAACCCATACTTCTTTTATAAATTTATAACGAAATGACTTAAAAAATACTGAGGCACACTCAAAACTTATTTTGTGATCGTGATGTGCATCATATTGAAAAGGTACTAGAAGCTTATCAGGCCTTATTTCGTTTATTATTTCTTTCATAAATCCTATGATTTTTTTTTTATCAATTTTTTCTAAACTAGAGGGTTCAAATTTTGATACAAAATATTTATTTAATTTATAGGCCTTAGCAACTTTTTGGATTTCCTTTTTCCTTTTAATAAAGTTTTTATTTTTTGCTGAAAAATTTGTTAGGAAAATACAATAAATTTTGTCTTTTAAGCTTTTATGTTTTAATAGAAGTCCACCACATCCTAACGTTTCATCGTCTGGGTGAGGTGCTATTACTAAAACTTTTTTCATAAATATTCTCCTCTTTTAATTTTTAATTTTGGATATATATTTTTTACACTAATTAATCCTGATCCACATTTTATAATAATTTCATTTTTTAATACACTTAAAACTTTACCATGTTCTTCCTTTTGATATTTATTTGATTTTAAGTTATGTATTTTTGAATTAAAAACCTTATAAAATTTATTTTTATAAACAAATTTTGCACCAAGGTATGGTTTAGTAAGAGCTCTTATCAAATTATGAATTCCATAATTGCTCATTCTCCAATCAATTATTCCATCTTCAAAATTTCTTTTTCGCCAAACATTTCCTTTAACTTTTTTTCTATTTTTAAAAAATTGTTTTTTAATTAATAAACTCTTATAAAGTTTTGGTATCTGAGAACATGCAGTTTTAATTACCTTTGTATAAAGAGTATTTGCATTATCTGAATTGAGAATTTTAATTTTTTTTTGAACTAAAATTTTTCCGCTATCAATCTTGTTTGTCATAACAAAAAATGTTGAACCGACATTTTTTAAACCTAAAATGATAGACCATATTAAAGGGTGCTTGCCTCTATTATTAGGTAACATGGTAGGATGAAAACCAATTATTCTTTCTTGAAATTTACTTAAAAGCGGTTTTCTGATTATTTTAGAATTACCAATACACAATATATAATTTGGACTTAATGATTTTATCCAATGAAACGATTTTTTTGAATTGATGTTATCAGTTTTGAAATATTTTATGCCCTTGCTTTTACAGATTTTAGCTAAATCAATATAATCATCATTTTCCCCCTTCTTTTTATCAGTCAAGACCCCCGACAAAATAAAGTTATTATTATTTAAAAGTGCTTTAATAAAAGCTAATGTAACTTGAGTTTTGCCAATTATAACTATTTTCATTTTGTTAGGGATATATTTAAATTGTGTTTAAATTATTTTATAAAGTTAATATAATTAAGAATTTATTAAAAGTAAGCAAAAAACACGTTTATGATCAAGAAATTTATTAAATATTCAAAAAACTTTGAAGATATTCAGCAGCTAAAAAAAGATTTTTTCAAGTCAAATTTAGCATTTATAAAAAAAAATAATAAAATAATTAGTTATCTCAAAAAGCAGCAAAAGAGGAAGTATTGCAAAAACTGTAACAAGAGACTAGACAATAAAGTCGATTTCGTATCTCACAAACTTGGTTACAAAATATGCAAAACTTGTTCACATTTAAATTCTATTTTTGAAGATAATAAAAATTTTCATAATAAAATTTATCAATTAGATAAATTTTCGTATTCAAATTCCTATAAAGGTGAATTTATTAAAAGAGTTGAAAATATATATGCACCAAAAGCTCAGTTTTTAATAGATTTTTTGAAAAAAAAAAGATAAAAAATTTTAAAGTATTAGACTTTGGATGTGGTTGTGGTCACTTCGTTAAAGCTCTTCAAAAAAAAAGAGTTCAGGCCAAGGGGCTAGAGACTAATGAAATAATGATTAAAATGGGCAAAAAATACTTAAACAAAGATTCTTTAATACTAAGCAAAAACTTCGAAGAAAGTTTAGAAATTATGAAAAAAAATAATTATACAGTTGTTTCATTATTATCTGTCCTAGAACATTTGGAAAATCCAAATAAAATATTAGAAAGTTTCAAATTGTCGAAAAATAAATATTTATATATATCAATTCCATTATTTAGTTTTTCAGTTTTCATAGAAAAAATTTTTCAAAATATTTATCCTCGTCATACAGCTGCAACGCATCCTCATTTGTATACTTACAAATCTATAAAGTTTATTCTTAAAAAATACAGATTAAAAATTTGTGGTGAGTGGTGGTTTGGGTCTGAGATGATGGATTTAAACAGATCTTTTTTACTTTCTATGAAAAAAAATCAATCAAAAAATTTAGAGACTAAGTTTAACTCGGTATTTACAAAGTTGATAAATGATCTTCAAAAAGTTTTTGATAGAAATAAGCTATCAAGTGAAGTTCATTTATTAATTGGTAAATAATATATTTACAAAATTTTTTTCAGTGCATAAATCAAGCCAATTGAGCTATTAGTACTGGTCAGCTACATGCGTTACCGCACTTCCACACCCAGCCTATCAACGTGGT
>MDTD01110884.1_pt1 | contig 27110 bp, 24 predicted proteins | sample 811221 | NCBI WGS metagenome assembly MDTD01 (sample SAMN05326646, study PRJNA326480) | marine metagenome | isolation source: seawater | place: Pacific Ocean: South West | collected 2011 | reverse complement strand
TAACTTCATTTGATATAGATGAAATAAGTCAAAATTATTTACCAAAATTATGGAATTCTAAATTAAATAATTACTATATAAATCATACGAATACCAATAGTAAATCATTATTCTTTTCAATACAAAAAGGTCTTAATTCATTTGGTAAATCAGTAAATTCAATTAGTTCTATAAAAAAAGATATACTTCCATTGATACACGGATTGAAAGACAAATCAGTAGATGGTAAAAGCATTAGTGGATGGGAATATTTTACATATATGACATTAAAAAATCGATATGAAAAAAAAAAAATAAATAGTCAGGAAAAATTTGATGAATACTATAATTCAGACAGTTACTGGGCATTTGATAATGATGTTGAATTAATTGCTATAAAATATAAAATATGCATATTAATTCTTCATGATAAAAAAACTATAGAAAATCCTAATGGAATTACAATATTTAATTATGAAAAAATTCCATCTAAAAATTATATAATGCTATACAGGACCGAATTAGATAATAGTAAATATAAATATGAAATCGTTGGAATGGGTAATAAATTTGTATTTAAAATGAAAGATTTTCCAGTTGATTTTAAACAGTATATTAGTACTGTATTAGATCCAGAAATAAAAATAATAAGAAGAACTAAAAAGAAAAAAAAGCAAAAAAGTAAAGAAGTAAAAGAAAATGAAGTAAAAATTACCATTAGAAAAAAAAAAGAAAAAAAAGGTGGTAAATTACATAAAAAATCAAAAAAATATAGAAATAAATTATTAATTAAGTGTAGTAAAAAAAAATAATACTATACCGTTATCTTAGTATTTTTATATAAAAATATATAAAATTACTATGTAAAATTATTTAAACAAATATTGTAAAATATATAAAAAAGTGTATTTTATTAAATATGGAATATGATTACAAATTAAATAATTCTTGGGTAACTGCAACCGATACAAGGAATTATATTTTAGATGATCCATTATTAGACTGGTTAAATTTATATGGCTTGAATAACAATTATAAAAAAGATGCTCCAGCAACAATGGAATTCAATAATTATATAATTAAACGAGGTATTGATTTCGAAAAATATGTATTAGATGAATTGAAAAAAAAATTTAATGTAGCTATAATTGAAACATATATAAATTTAAGAAAAAGAATATCTATTACATATGATTTAATGGCAAAAGGAGAAAAAATTATTTATCAAGGTGCAGTATTTAATCCATCGAGTATGACAACTGGTATACCAGATTTATTAGTTAGAAGTGATATAATAAATGATATATTTAATAAAAATATATTAGACGATAAAGAAAAGTCAATAGGATGCACTTATAGTTCAAAATGGCATTATAGAGTAATTGATATAAAATTTGCAAAATTACATCTTTTATCTGATGGAAAATATATGCCAAATACAAAAAAAACATTAACATATAAATCACAAGTAATAATATATAATTTTGGTCTTGGTTATATGCAAAATTATTTACCAGAAGAATGTTATATATTAGGTAGAAAATGGTCATTTGTTTTAAAATCAGAATTACAGTCTGGTAATGATTGTTTTGATAGATTAGGTCATATAAATATAAAAAAGAATGATTTAAAAATAGTTAAAAAATCTAAATTAGCAATAGAATGGATACAAAATCTAAGAGAAAACGGAGATAAATGGAACCTTTCACCACCAAGTGTTAGGGAATTATACCCAAATATGAGCAATCATGAAGATGAATACCCATGGTCAAATGCGAAAAAAGAAATTGGGCAAAAACTATATGAATTAACAATGCTATGGAACATTGGTCCAATGCAAAGAATAAATGCACATCGAACAGGAGTATTTCAATGGAATGATTATAATTGTAATTCAAATATGTTAAATGTACATGGGAAAAGAGCAAGAATAGTAGATAAAATAATCGATATTAATAGACTTGAAAATCAAACAATTATACAACCAAGAAAAATAAAGAACAGGGATAACATTATTAGGATAAAACAAGAAGATATTGAATTTGTTGTTGATTTTGAAACTGTTAGTGATATAGATGAAGATTTTAATACAAATTCAGTAGATTCATCAATAATTTTTATGATAGGATGTCTAACTACATATAAAATAAATAATGTACAGTACGCAAAAGAATTTGTTAGTTTTACATCAAAGAATATATCACATGAAGAGGAATTTAAAATACTTATTGATTGGATAAAATACATGAATTCGTTTAATCAATTTTTTCAAAACAAATCACCAAAGATATATCATTGGAGTAATGCAGAACCAGTAATATATAGACATGTACAGAAAAAATATAAAATGCACAATTTTCCAGAATTAAATTTTACTGATTTATTAAAAGTATTTCAAGAAGAACCAATAGTTGTAAAGAACTCGTTTTCATATGGTTTAAAAGAAATATCAAAATGTTTATATGAACACGGTATTATAAAAACTACGTGGGATAATACTATATTAGATGGAAAAGATGCTATGATATACGCGTTAACATGTAACTCTAATAATCCAGAAAATTTTAATACTTCTAATATAATATTACATATAGAAAAATACAATTATGTTGATTGTAAAGTAATTGATGAAATATTGGAACATCTAAGAAAAATATGTTAATTTTATATTAATGTTGAAAAAAAATGTATAGTATATATATATAATAATGGTAAAAAAAAATCAAAAAGGGAGTGGTTGTGGGTATCCAGGAACATTACATAAACCATCTGCTGTTTCTAAAGGGAATTGTGATGTACCAAAAGCAGATTGTTTAACTCATCCTGAAAGAAGTACACAACAATTAGGTAGAAATCCATTTAATGATCCACCAACTGGTTCAGAAAATGCGTTTGAATCAAGACAATGTTGTGGATATAATGAAGCAGGAGCAGGTACACCAAATATAGCAAATGTACCATTATCTAGTGGTAATGCTTTACAAAATGGTGGAGGAAATAGTGCTACTATCACCACTATTTCAAAAATGTTTAAGAATTGCCCAAAAACTTTAAAAAATACAAAAATATTTGTATTCAATAATAGATATTCAACTGAAGGTCTTAACAATAATAACGCGAAATTATTAAAGAAATTAATAAAACAAAAATTTAAGGTTAATGCAAAAACAGAAAATTATTCAACAGGAGGAACTAAAGTTTATTTTGACCTTAAAATGAATGGTGGTGGTGGTGCTAATAGTTCTGGATACTATTTAGGTATTGGAAACAAGACTATTGGTGGTTTATCTGAAGTTAGTAAATACGATTCATGCTGCCAACCATTATTTCCTGGTAAATTAACTGGAAAAATTGGTGGTGGTAAAAATAAAAATATTTCTAATAAATATAGAATGAATAAAAAATCAATAAGAAAAAACAGAAATGGTAAAAAACTCTCCAAAAAGAATTCAAGAAGACAAAGAGGCGGTAAGCAATCAGTTAGTAGTTATATATCTTTAGATAATACAGATACATCTGCTATGAGATATGGAGCACCAGGATACGGTAAAAACTGGAGCACTGGTGTTGGACTAAACTCATCTAATTTAAAAGGTGGTAGCAAAAAAAAAAAAACATCTAGAAAAAGTAAATCATCAAAAAAACATAGAGGCGGATTTATAAGAGATGGTTCAATACAATATTTTACTACTCAATGTAAAACATGTAATCAACCCTTACCTAAAGATCAACAAATCCAAAAACACTAAATAAAAAAAAACTTAATATCTGAATAATTATTAAATATTCACGTATTTAATAATTAATTGAATAATTAATCAACATCTTTTACTACAATATTTTTATTAATATCATTTTCATTTAAAAATTTATCATCCAATTTATATTCACTACATTCTTTACCTTCTAACTCATTGATTTTATTCTTATACATATTCATCTTTTGTAATCTTTGTTCAGCTTTGTTTATCCATAATTAAATATTTAGAAAATTATTAAATTTTGAGAAATTATTATTTACTAATTCAAATACAGGTAAACCAATAGACATACTTATACATGTAATTGATGCCCTTGGAATAGTTCCTGAAAAAAATAGTGCCGGGTTATTTTTTAACGTATTATACATTATTTTTCTCATTGGTACTTTTTTTTCAATTTTTTCTTGCATTTTTGTTTTAACGTAGTCAAATGGTTGAGTAATTATACTTGCTGCTATACCAGATACACATCCTATATAAAAATTATCCATAAATCTTATATCTTTCCCCTCATCTAAATATTTCTGTTTCATTACATTTTTCTGGTAGTTAAATATAGCAGCAAATCCAACATTTCTTATTAAATTTGGTGTAAATCCATTAAAATTTAGTGAATTACGAATACTTGCATTTGATGTCATCATTTTAGTTTTTAAAGATTCAATTGGACAATCTATTAATGTCTGGATAGATCCTGCTATTACACCAGATATTGGATAAATGTATTTTTTATCAATTGATGTATTTGAAAGATAATTATCTGAAACATACATAGTACCCCAGAAAACTGTTCTCATTGGTACAACTCCAGTTACTCTTGGTAGGAACCCTTTATATAGGGATTTTATACCATTTTCTGAATAAGTAGTTCTTATAAAACTAGTAAAATTTATTTTTTTATTGCTATACTGTTTAGTTGTTTTAAAATATTCTATTGGGTGAACAAATGAAACTTCTATTAAACCTGATATACCTCCACTAATATATGATTTCAATTTATCATTTGACATTTATAAGATATATACAATAAAAAATATTTTCTTACCTAATATTAAACATGGATTTAATACTTTTAATTATTCTATTTATAGTAATTACTATTATATATATATATTATGAGAAAAAGGCTGAAAATATATATGAAAAATTTGAAGTTAAGGAGGAAGATAATGATAAAAATGTAGGTAAAAATAATGTTCGAGAAATAAAAAGAGATAATGTAGGAGATAAAGTAGGGAAAAAAGAATTACAGTATACTATAACAGACAGTACGAAGTATGTTGATCATAACGAAGATGTTTTAGATGATAATGAAACTACATTTGTATCAAATAAATGTAAATTTATAGGTTCATACAAAAATAATGAAAAGTGTCCACATGGATATAATAAATATTCTGGAGCAAGTATTGGTATTAGTGGTGCAAGTTTAAAGTGTAACGATGATAATATTCAAAATATTACAGCTACTGCAGAAGCAATAATTAAGGATGGAAGTTTAGATAAAATTAAATTAATAAATGGTGGTAATAATTACATAAAAAAACCTACAATAAAAATAATAGGTAATGGTGTTCTTGGAAGAGCAGAAGCTATTATAAAAAATAAAAAAATACGTGAAATAAAAATACTGAATCCTGGAAAGGATTATACTTCTACACCTAAAATAATAATCAGTAAACCAGATGGTTATGTATATTGCCATCTATGTTGTAAAAATTAACTATAAATAATAATATTAAAATATTATATATATATAATATGGAAGGTTGTCCAAAAGGTAAAATATGTCTAACAGCTGTGGGTGTTATTTTTCTCGTTATATTTTTTGCATTTTTCTCATATTTCGCTAATAATTTACGTACATTTTATAGTACATTAAATTTAATTCAATAAATTTAATAATAATTTCAGATTTAATATCTATTAATATTATATGAATAACTGTCCTGATGGTTTTTTTTGTTTAGGTACTCAAGCAACAGTTTTTATTTGTATTATAATTGGTTTAATTATATATTATAATTATAATAAAGATGGAAAAAATGAAGTACATCAAGAAAATAGATTAGAAAGTGAACTACGTAATGAAAAAATAAAAAATATGCAAATTGAAAAAAGATTAGAAAAGGTTGAAAACAATTCTGCTCATAATACTGAACATATAATCGAAAATGAAGAGAGACATGCATGGAAACCACCTGGTTATCCAATACATGCTACAGATCCAGTATATGTTGTTAATAAAACACATGAAAGAGCATCTAATCCTTTTTTACCACCAGAAAGAAGCACACCTTTTACTAGCCCAATGGGTTTAAAAGTGGATGGTATCGGTGTTCCTATTAATGTACCTACTAGAGGATATGCTGGAGAATTTCAACAAGTTGGTATTTTATCAAATGAAAAAAATGATAAAGTACTAGCTTTATATGGGCGTATGACCTATCCAGGGAGTGGTAAATGGTTCTATTTTACATCAACTGATAAATTTCATCAAGTTAAAATACCTGTAAAAAATAAATCAAGAGATTGTACTGGTGAGTATGGTTGCGAAGAAATATATTCTGATGATAAGGTTGATGTACCTAATTATGGTGGAGAATTTAAGGCAACTATATATAGTCTTGACACACCTAAATACATCCCTTACTTACCATACTAATTAAATACACTCATTGTAATCCACAATAATGACATAATTAACCATACAATCCACCAATTAATTAAACCCCTCATTGTATTTTTCTTTAATATTGATGGATCTGTAATAAATTCATACGTTGAATGAACTATAGTCATTAGTGCCATATATTTAAAAATACTTAACATATTATTAACGCATATAAGTACTGTATTTTCATATATAGTATTTATACTTCTTTTATGAATGTAAGATATAGTCATTATAAACAATAAGGTGTATAGGCACATACGAACTTTTTTCATTATATCAAGTACATTTTTCTTTTGTATATATGTTTTTTTTCCATTATTTCTTGGATCCTTTATAATCGGTATTTTTCTTGGGTATCTGAATAAATATTGTTCCATAATTGTTATATTATTTACTATATACTAATTCAATTTTATAAAAAATAAGTAAATATCTAAACTCAGGTTTATTTTTTTTTCGTCTTACATATTTTACTCACCTCATTTTTTTTCTTTGTAAATATAGGTTTACAATATCTCGATGATCTTTGAAACCATTTTAAATTATCTATTAATAACTCTGAAATACAATTATAATCAAAATTATTTAAATCTAACATCATTGTTGGGTAAGGATAATCTTCATTAAAACATTCCCAGTTATAATGTATTCTTGGCATCTCACGGAAACCAAACCTTTCATATGCACAGAATAAATTTTTTTGAGTATCTCGTCCTTTACCATATTTATTTTCTTTATCTTCTTCCATCTGATCATTTGCAACTTCTAATATTAATAATGGATAATTTGCAATTTTTGATAAAACCATAAAAGAACCAATTAAAAACGTACCAACAGCTTTTCTATCAGTAAATGGTGAAGTACATACTATAGATAATTTATTAATATTATGTTTATTTTTATTCTTTCTATCTATTGGTGGATTTTCACAACTATCTTTTTCAGCTACTAAAAATCCATGTATACGTTCATATGGACTTCTATAGTAATATCTTTCTCCAAATTTATCACTATATGTACTTTTAGTATCTTTATTATCATCATATGCAAAAATTACTTCAATATTTGTTTTATCGCCATTAACAATATCTTCTAATGTATTATATAAATAATTTTTACCAATATTATTATACCAAACATGACAATCGTCTACTGAATTAGTTTTTCTCTTACATTTATTGTGTAACGCAGATGTTATACCGAATAAACTAATATTTGGTATTTTTTTCTTTAATTGTTTAAAATTCAAAATAGTTAAACCCGATAATTTCTTCATTTTAGTTAAACCTGCGTTTTTTTTATCAGGTAGATTAAAACTTTTTTTTATATTTTGTTGTGTAAATATTTTCATTATATTAATTAAATATTTTTATAAATAATTAGTTATTATAATTATTCAATATTTAGAAATAGGTTAATGGTAAAGATGCCTATGAGGTGTATCACTTAGAAAAGGCGCATTCATATTTGAATAGCATTTTTCGCCATTTCCTTCTTTACATGTTTCATCCGTTTTGTATAACCACTTACTAAAAGAGTCTTGATCATTTGGTATAGTTGTTGATGGCATTGTATAAAATTCTCTTTGTGAATTATTCCGATTAAATACGTCTCCTACATCTCTATATAAATTTGTATTAAAATTATTATTTATTTTTTCTTGAGTTTTTTTTCTATTCGTTCTACATGCTTGTCTTCTTCTAGGATTATATTTATAATCACTTACTAGTACATTCATAAATGGATTATCCGGTGTTGGTTGTAAACACTCTTTTTCTTCATTTTCTAATTCATTTTCATTTTGGTAAAATTCATAATATTTCTTTTTATTTACATAATATAAACCATATGTTATAATCATGGTAAATATGACTATGTATATTGTTAAGTAATTCCCTCTTGATAATATTAGTAATATTGTTAAATAAATAGAAAATCGTGTGATTGCATTTAATTTTTCATTTAATGACATGTCACTAGTTGGGAAAAATTCAATTAACCTATTAGATAAAAACAGAATGGATATGTCTTCATACCAAAATAAATCACTATTTTCCTCATTTTCAATTGATCGTGTTTTATTTTTTATTTTTCTACTATTTATGTTTCTAGTCATTATTATTTAATAAGACAATATTTTTAATATAAAACATTTAAATTTATTAAGAAAATCCTATAATTGCAAAATCTATTTTTTGTAATTATATAATTAATTATAATAATATTTTTCTCTATAATACTTTAATTTCACCTTCCTGATTTTCATTATTGTCAGAATTTCTTGATTTTTTATTTTTCTTTTTTTTTTATTATTTGTTATATTTGCATTACTTTGAGTATTTTCTTGAGCGGTATTTAATGATTCTTGTCTTTTTTTTTCCAATTTTCTTCTTAATCTTTCTTGAGTACTATACTTTCTTACTTTATTTTGATCAACACGTGTATTTCCTGTATTCATTTGTGAGAATAAACTGGACATATCAGGCATTCCTCCTTGACCACCGAATGCATTTTTAAATAAATCATTATTATTTAAATTTGACATCATTTGTTGTGCTTCATTTATTAATTCTGATTCATTTATTTCACCAGAACCAATTTTATTTTGTATTTTATTACCTACATTTTGTATTAAACCCATTAATTTCATTGGATTTTTACCAATTATATTGTCAAAAATATCTTTTGGATTTTGTGGTGGATTTTTTTCATCAATATTTAGACCAAGTGAATCAACGTTAATATCTTTTGCAAGTTCTTGAGCTAATTTACCAATTTTTGAGTTTTCAAATATATCTCCGCTAAAGCTTTTTTCTCCACTATCAGATGATGAATTTTCTGTTGACTTTGTTTTATTTTCATCAGTTAAATTTTGAATTACATTTAACATTGATTTAACCTGTTCATTTAAATTATCTAGTTTTTCTTTATCAATATTTTCATCCGAAACTGCTTTACTTAAATCATTCATTAAACAACTTATATCATCAAATTCTGAATTTATAGTATTTCCTAAAAGTAATAATGTATGTAAATATTTCCATATAGCTTCTTTTGTTCCATGACTTATATTACTATTCCATATTATATGAAAATCAATACCCTCTAATAAAAAAATATTTTCTTCTTTAAACATATCCTCGTTTTTACATGATATTTGAATATGATATTTTTCAATATTTTTAGAAAATTGTTTAGCATATTTTTCAGAACTTGGTTCTAAATCTCCATAATTTTTACTAATTGTTTTTTGAAATTCAGGAAATGTCTCTGATATTTCATTAATAAATTGTTTTAATGTAATATTAAAAGAACTAATTAAATCATTTTTTTTCTCGGATTTATTTGTAGTTGTCTGCTGATTTTCTGTCATATTTGACATATATATATATATTTATTTTGCTGTGTTACCGCGACAATTTATTATTGAATTAATTCTCTCAATTTCTACATTAATATCTTTATTCATATCAAGATACGCGTAATAAATAAATATTTTGAAATAATCAAATAAATGTTTCCTATTTATGTCTGATAAACAATTAAAAATTTCTTTTATTGTTAATGAAAATTTATGATATTGTTTTGGTAATAATTCAAGTAATATATTTGATGAAAATAATTCTGATTTTTCATTAATAATTAAATATACAGCTGTGTCATTTATTATGTATTTCTTGAATGTATTTATTAAAAAGTTTTCGTCATACTTTATATAATTTAATAATTTATTTATACTCTTAATATCCACTTTTGTTGTATTCTGTAAATCATTTACCATTTGATTAAATTTTGTATTAAACAAAAAAACTGGTTTATTTTGCATCATAATGTATTTATTATAATGCCAAACTTTAAGTAACATTTTATGCTGAAATTTTTACTTCACTCCCTGTTTTATTTTTTTTTTCTTTTTGATTATTAATTTTACATCATCTTTTTGAGTATCTTTAATATCAACCATACTATTCCATTCATCTTTTACTTCATTTAAATTAACTAACAAAGTACTAATACCTTGTTTAACTAATCTCTTTACTTCATTCTTATGATTTTCATAATTATCATTATTATTTTTACATGATATTCTCAATATAATTTCATTTACTAATGGATGTGGTGCTTTATAACCAACTAAATTTAATTCCTGACTATCCTGAATATAATATTTGTATAGATATGATTGAAGAAGGTTCCCTAGTGTATGATTTTCATCTTTAATTATTATATCAATTCCATTATAATTCACATCTGCTTGATTTATTTCTATTTTATTGTTTACTTCATTTTCTAAATTATATGCAAATTTTTCTAATTTATTTATCAAGATATCAAAAGATTTACTATATATTACTTCAGGGGTCATTTGACCAATTGTTTCTATTTCAAATATAAACGCGGTTGGTTCATTATTTTCATCTGTTTCAAAGTATCGGTACATATCGTGATTATTAAATGCTTTTTGATATTTTTTTAATTCATCCCCTTTTATTTTGGTCGTTTCTTCTTCATCTGCTGATAACTCTCTATTTCCAGTTTTTCTTATAATATTTCTTTTCTTTTCCACTTCATTTTTTATATATGTTTTAAAACCTTCTTTTGCTTTACCAACATCAACCTTATTATAAAACACGCATTTGGATACTGGGCAATATCTTGCATTTTCTAAACCATTACTAACACTTGCTCTACATTCAATATCAATTTCTTCAATTGGTTCTCCAATATCTAGAATAGGTTTTAATTTACATATAGGTATATAGTCACCCGAAATTGGGTCTTTCGGGAAAAATGTTTCATTTTCTGCTTCTGACAGTAATCGCTCTTCATCATCATCATCTTTAAAATAAATATTAAAATCATTACTTGTTACCTCAATTGTTTCTTGTGAATCATTTCTTACACTTAAGACAAACCTATATCTACTAGAATCAAAATTAGATATATCACTATAATAAATTGGTATCATCCCGATCCTGTGTGCTAAAAATTCATTATGAAGATTACACGTATTTTTTTTTATATTTACATCTGATTTTTCAAATGGTTCAGTTCTAAATGCAATACTTGGTACCTCAGATAGGATAGTTCTTCTTAATCCGTTTGCTAAAGATTTATCAATATCCTTTATTTCAAACGCAACACTCTCACTTTCCCTTTTTAGATTATTAAAGTATTTCATTATTATATTATTTATATTTTATATATAAAATTAATCTTTATTATAACATCAATTTTTTTTATTATTATTTTTATAATGTGTTAAAACTTAAATAATAAATTATTTAAATTAATCATAAATATCTATACATGTCAGACAAAAAAAATATATTGTTTTTTAGTAATTATTGTAATCATTGTAAAGAAATTATAGGCGAAATAAATAAATCATCATTACAGAATAGTTTTAAATTTATCTGTGTTGATAATACAAAAGTTCCTCAGTATATTACAAGTGTACCAACACTTATTTCTGCTGGATATAATAAACCAATAGTCGGTGAACAAATAGTTCAATTTTTAAATCAGTATGTACAACAAAATGCACAACAAGCACAAAATACTCCTCAAAATGTACATCCATCATCTATGCAAAATAACCAAGGTAATAATGCAAATCAATCTTCTGAAAGTGGTCCAGTTGCTTGGCACGGCGGAGAAATGGGCTCATCTTACTCAGACAATTATTCTTTCTTAGATAGCGATACATCAGCTCAAGGTGATGGTGGTTCTAGATTATCTCATAATTTTGAATTTTTAGGTGGTAATGCTTCAAATTCACAAATAAATACACCAGGTGATAATTCATCTCAAGATTCATCTAGAAATGTACAAAAAGATGAATTAACTCAAAATATGGAGAGAATGATGCAACAACGGGATTCAGAAGTACCACAAGGTATAAACCGAATTTAAGAATTACCATTTCTTATCTTTTCTATTATTTCTGTTGTTGAAGTTTCTGTGCAGTAATCTATTTCTTTAAATTTTCCCATTTTTTTAGCTATCGAGAAAAATTCATCTTGATTCTTTGCGTCTTCTATATTGCTAAAACCATGTACAATATAATCTATTTCATTTTTCCTTATAAAATCTTCTGTAATTATTAATGGTGCATTTTCAATTACTTTATCTACACATTTAATATTTTTTATTATTTCGACTCGATGTTTATTATTAATAATTGGTAATCTTTTATAACTATTCGCTGTTTCATCGTTAATAACACCAACAAGTAAATAAACATCTTCGAATAAATTCTTACATTTCAAGAATGATTGCAAGTGACCATAATGAAACAAATCAAATATCCCATCAATATATATTCTCATATAAATAACATATTTTTTTATTTAATAAATATTTATTAAGTAAAAATTTCATCTAAGTTTAAAAATCAACCTATACCAAATTAAAAGCATATTTATTATAATTTAATTAAATACTATTGTCTTATATTTTATAATTACTAAAATAAATATAGGTTAAGAATACGTAAAAAAAAAATCTATTGATAATAATATATTGGTATAATGTTCCAAAGTACGTTTAGCCATAATACTGAAAGTAATACTAATAATGATATAAAAGAAATTAATATTGATTCCCTCGAAACTATGGAAATTGTAAATGAATTATTTAATCAAGAAAATGAAGAAAATAAAGAAAATGAAGAAAATGAAGAAAATGAGGGAGAAAGTATTAAAACCATTACAGAAGATAGAGAAGATAAAAATATTGAGGGAGATATTCATGAAAATAAAAATGAAATACTTAATAATGAAGATGACGATGAAGATGAAGATGAAGATTTAAGTGAAATAGTTCCAGGAGATGATGATGATGAGTCTGTTCAATACGGTGGTTCAAAAAAAAAATTAAGTGATTCAGATGATGAACCATTAGGTGCTGATTCAGAAGATGAACCATTAGGTGCTGATTCAGATGATGAACCATTAGGTGATGATTCAGAGGATGAACCATTAGGTAAAAAATCTGATTCTGATGATAAAACATTAGGTTTAGATGAAGATTCTTCTGCAGATGATACTGAACAGAATGAACCACTATTTCTAGATACAAATGAAGATGATGGACAATCTTGGGCAGATATGGCTGAAGAACAACTTGAGGAAAAAATAGTCAATGCATCAGATTATCCAGATAAAATACCAGAATCAACTACAAATATAGGCAATGTTAAAGTAGGTGATATTATTTTATTGCTAGAAAAAAGTGACAAATGGCCAATAAAAAAATCAGGGAATAAATTTCATGGATGGGATGGAACAGTTATATTTAAGTCAGATGACAAAGTAACTTTAAACAACTATGTTGAATATAAATCTCAAAAAAATGAAGATATACAATATATTACACTAGACATATCTGAGAAAAATTTGAATAAATACGGTATTAATGAAGTAAGAATAATTGAAAAAACTTTATGTAATGGGTACATGGATATTCATGATATTAGGAATGGTTCTAAAGTAAGAATAGTTACAAAAGACAAAAAACATACATTAAGTAATAAAAAAGGTACTATTATAAATGTCCCAGATATAGATAATATAATAATCGGTTTTGATGATGATACTCAGGACTTAGATTTAGATTTATCTCAGGGAATTGAATATGAATCCTTTATCCAAGATATACTTTTAGATGAACAAAATGAAAAATTTGCTGAAATAGAGGAAATAGAAATAATGGATGATGAAGAATTAGTTGAATTAATAGATAAACAGAATATTCCAGAATCTGAAAGATTATTTACTGAAAATGAGCAATATGATGATCTTTTTTGCGAATTAGTATCAAAACTTTCGAAAAAAAGTAAAATAAATGAACAGAAAATAAGAAAGCAGATTGAAAAACTATCTATGCTAAAATATAATTTAACTAAATATTCTCCTGAATACGATCAAGTAATTGGTGTTAATACAAAAGATAATGATTATAGTCCATTTATAAATAATTTACTAGATGGTAAATTAAATAATAAATTAATAATACCTATTATTAGTGAGAAGAAAAAAATATATATTGATGGTGATGAGGAAGAACAGGAAAATAATTTTAATGTTAATGTAAAAAATGAATTAATTAGAATATTTGAAGCACATAATACATATAATAATGGTGGATATACAGGAATGGGTGTTGCATATGATTATCATATAAATGAAATAAATAAAATTACAGATATAATGAAATCAAAAAAAAAATCTTCACATACACATTTAGTAAAAGAGGACAGTGTTTTTTTTAGAGAATCTTTTTTTAATGATGATTGCATCGTATATAGTGAGAATGACGATGATATGAATCGTACTAAATTACATATGATAAGATTACCAGGAGAATATTATAGACCAACAACTGAGGTGAAACATTCAGACAATAATGTAGAGACAATTAAATCAAAAATATATAGTGATAATGTAGAAATATGTGGTTTTTGTTTATTACCTAAAAAATGTGATGATAATATAAATCCAAATGATGGATTAATAGAATTAAAATATATTTCACAGCAAAAAGAAAAATTACCAACACATGAAATAAAAAAAATCATGGAAGAAGGTAAATTAAAAAAGAAAAAAATATCTACAGATACAAATAAATATAGAGGTAAAAAAGTACAAGTAATCTATACTACAGGAGAAGAAGATGATTTACATATTATTGGGGAAATTTTATCCATTGACCGTGACCATTATCATATACAACCATCAGATTTAGATCTTCGTACTCATTCTGATTCAGGAATATGGTCTATACCAAAAAATAATGCAAATGTATTACCTTATTTTGATAAAGGAGAAAAGGTAAAAGCATGTATAGTTGATGATGAAAGTGATGATATTTTGGAACTAATTGGAGAAATAGATCATGTAGATAAAGAAAATGCACATATTAAACCAGAAGATGAGGAGCTTCGCGTGGAAGAAGATATATGGAAAATAAATTTAAAAAATGAGATAATTTCTTTTACGGATGATAATGAGCCTATTTGTGGAGATGATGATGATGTAGAAAATGAAGAAAATATTAATGTTTACCTTTTTAATGTGGAAGAAGAAATAAATAAAGAAATATTAAAAAAATTAATGTCAAATATTATACCAGATAATAAAAAAATAATACATAAATTTAAGAAAGATTTTCATAAAATAAACACTATAGAAGATGTAAATTATTTATTAAATAAATATGAGATAAGATTAGATGATTTATTACAGAGTGATGCAGAAGTTATACACAAAATATTTGATAATAACATCAAAGAAAGAATAAAAGAATTAGGTGAGAATAAGAAAAAATATAAAGAAAGATTAGCAAAAAAAAAAGAAAAACACTCTTCGAAATTATCTGAAAATTTTTCAGACAAATATTTAATATCCAATAATATTTCTGATCATTGTGATGTATATTTATTCAAGGAAAATCTTGATAGTAACGAGAATCGTTTTTCATGGTTAAATCAGTCATCAACTTCTAAAAATGTTTACTTAAATACTTTATCTAAACGTTTCATTGAAGAAATAGTGAATGGTTCAGAAATAAAATCTATAACTGATCGAATAGAAAAGGAAATAGAAAAAAATATGGTTCAATTAGCTGATTTAGAGAAAAAACATGAAGAATTAAAGGGGAAAACAGGATATTTTATGAAAAAAGAAGAATGTAAAAAAATGAAAATTACTAAAATGTACTCAAATATACAGGAATTAACAGATGATAATGATAAAGAAGAATTATTTTATGATAAAAATTTGGATGATACTGATTTCAGTATTGTAGAAGAAATAAAAAGAGAAAAGGGGGATATAGATATAACTTTACATAGAGAACAAGTCATAGATAAATTAAAGGCAAAATATAGTGATAATGATGCAGATAGCATAGAATCATTAGCAGATGACATAATAAGAGGTGGTAAGATAGTAAAGATAAATGATTTCTGTGTATTAAAAATGGGTGAAAAAAATAAATTATGGAAAAGGATTAGACCATCCGGATCGAATCCTATATGGGTATTACAGCCGCATTTAAGAGATATATCAGATGAAAATATATTGTGCAATAATACAGTAATAGATATTTATGGAACGCATGCCGATGAAGTAAGTGAAACTATAGCTCCAGAAGAACTAAGTGTAGATACTATTAATTCAGATAACAGATGTCAGATAAAAAATGAACAATGTATACCGAATGATGAATTTAAACTTGAAGAAACTATAAAAAAACTGAAAGATATTAATTCAGATTATAATACTGAAATACAACAATTGAAGAATGTAGATAAAAACATTGAAAATATTGAAGATTACTTAAGAATGATAAACAGAGTAAAAGATACAAGAAATATTTATAAAGATTACAAAAATAAAAAAAATGAGGAAAAATTCCGTGAAATGGAGGAAATGTATTTGGGTAAAAGTGCGATGAAAAAAAGTAAAGTTGAGAAAAAAATAAGTAAAGCATTAAGAAATATAGATATATATAAAAGAGACAAAGAATTACAAAAAATAATAAGATCAGATTTACTGAGGAATGCATTACCACATGAAGATATAAATTGGTTTTATTCTACTGAAACAAATGAAAAAGTACTAAGTGTACATTGGGAACATAAAATTAAAATAACACTTGAACCAAAAAATTCAGATAAAATATTAAGAGAATTGATAAAAACATATGGAACATATGATTATGGTTCAGAAATGATTGTTTGTAAAATAGATGGTGATCCATTGAGAGAGATTGATAATGATTATACACAAAGTTTTGGAGAGGAAGGTCAAATAATGAGTACAAGGGATAAATTAATATTAGATGAAAATGATGAAGAAGATGAAGAGGAAGAAGATCTGAGTAAAAAATATATTAAAGGCAGTGATAGTCATTTTATATTTAATATAATTAAAAGTATGAGTAGTAGTTTACATGTAAAACTAAGAAATGATGATACAGAAGATATTATAAGAGATTCTATATTATTTTTGAAAGAAAAGTGTGATAGTAAACATAAATGGATTGAAGAAAAGCGAGATAAAAGAATGACTACAAAAAAACCCAAAAAGAAACTAAAAAAAAAAGAGATAGATCGTGATTTGTATAATAAAGACACAGCTTATAAACAGCAAATTAATACTGAATTATCAGATGAATATGAATCATATAAATCGCTAATTTTACTAACATTTACATCTGCACGAATCCTTATATCATTACAAGTTTCTATCCCTAATTATGAATTTTCTGGTATATTCCCAAATTGTAATTTTAGTATAGATGGTTTTAAAATGGAAGAAGTTACTGATGAATCTAAAGTATCTGGTTTAGATTATATGGCATGTATCTTAGATGCAAAAAAAATAAGTGGAGGAGTATGGGACACATTATCTAAATTAAAAAGAGAAAAAATTAAAGGTGTACTAAAAGATCAGATTGAAATATGGTATAATTCAAAAGATTATATACGTTTGAAATATGATAATAAGAGAATTTATAATACTGAATTAGAGTCAAAGAAAAAACATATAATATACGACTCATCCTATTTTAAACCAGGAACAATTACAAATGATACTGAAGAAGAAATTGAGGAAATTGATATTAATTCATCAATTAAAAATATAAACATTTTCTTAAAAAAAGGAAATAGTTCAGATATAAAAAAAATGCTTTCAAAAATAAAAATAAGGAAAGAATGGTTGATAAAAAAATTAATGTACAATATAAATCAGTTTATAAGTAGTAATAAAGTTGAGTATGGTGATATAATTCATACAGTTTATACAGAAAACACATGTTGTTATGAAAATGTAAATGAGTATAATAATTATGTAAATAAATTTATTACGGAATATCCTGATTTAGAAAAATATATTAATGAACTAAATAGTATAGATAGATCTGGTATACTAAATATAAATGCATTTGAAAAACCACTAAGAATTGATACAGGAAATGTACAGACAAGGGATAATTTAACTAATGATTTTTTTAGTAATTTATCAGAAAAAGATAGGTACAGATTTTTCATGAAATATAGTAATAGTGAAGATACGATTGGATGTGAAAGGATAATAAATAAATCGGGGATAGATGTAATTACAGGATTAAAATCAGCTGCTCTTAAAATAAATGATATAGATGAACAGATTGAATTATTAAAGTCCGAAGATAATGCTATTGATGATGATGTGTACACGAATATGATAGGTAAAATTAATAAAAAAAATATATTTCCTATATCCGAAATACCATATGAATATAGTATAGTTAATGTAATAGAAAAATTAAAAAATACTATACCTGAATTAAATGATGATGATATTTTATCTAATTTAAAAGATGGTTTAGATGGACTATTTAGTAATTGGGATTCATATAATCCACAACAAATAGATGGACAGTTTGTTGAAATATTTGGAGAAATTTCATCACAAACTGAAGAAATAACAAATAATATTACAGATACATTAAGTCATAATCTGTCTCTAGATGATGAATCAACAAAAAATATTTTAGAAACAATTCGAAATATAGATAATTTAGGTGAAATATTAGGAGAAAATAGTAATGATATTGAAATATTACAGGAAAAACTATTAAAAAAACAAATATTATTATTAATTAATTGTATATGTAAGATAAAAAATAATATTTCAATCAAATTTAAGATACCAAATAAATGGGAATTAGCACCAAACCATAAAGAAAAGGTAATTGATTATCTCAATAGTAATAATGCATATTTAACTGAATTTCAGAAAATAATTAATAAAAATGAAAATAGTGTTGTTTATCATCAGTTATTTAGAAATATTTATACTAAATTTACTAATTTGAAAAATATAATAAATGATATAAATGGATATAGTGATATAAGAAATGAAGATAAAGAAATATTAAAAAATTCACAATTTAGACATAGTGAAAGTAAGTATTTATTACATTATATATTAATAAAGAGTTTACATGTCGTTCTTAATTCAAGTAATTTAATTGAAGGGGAAGATAGTATTTATGAACAAGATGATTTACTATCAGGAAATACTGATGAAGTTGATACTAAATATCAGATGGATGATGAATTCTCTGGAGGTATGGAAAAAATACATCAAGAAAAAGAGAATATTTTATCTAATTTTATAAAAATTATATTGTATAAAATGGATGAAAATCGTTCAATGTTAAATATTAGTAATCAGCAGATACAGGTTGACATTGGAATTAGTAAAGAGACAGAGAAAAATGAAATGATACAGAAAATTGATGCTATGGATGATGAACAAACAAAAGTTAATAAAGCATTGAAGGCTCATAAACTAGGTGATTGGTCTAAAGGTTTAAGAAAACAATATGAATATCAGGAAGACGATTTTGGACAAGATAAACAACAAGATGATTTTTATAGTCATGCAAAATCAAAAGCAAGAGAAAAATATGGGGATGAATTCTCAAGTGATCAACTAGAATTAGTTCGTGATGAATTAAGTTTTATAGATCGCAGGCAAAAAGAAGAACAGGAAAATTTTGATATGTCAAGGGTTTATGGAGATGCAGATGATATGGCAGGTGATAGGGATGAATACGATCAACCAGTTGGTATGTATGATTAATTAGTCTCCTTCAGGTAAATCATACCATTGCAAACCTTTTTTTTCAAGATGTTTACGATATTTATACCTATCAAATTTATCACCTTTAAATACATAATCAGGTGACATAAGATTTTTATATAATTTTTTATTTTTTTGATCTTCACAACATCTATTTGTTTCATTGATACAATTATAACAGTATGGTTTTGATATCTTACTGTCATATGAATGACTACTTCTTTGATGTATATTTACGGGCATTTCACATTGACCACCAATACAACCACCTCTTTTATTCGGATAATTTTTATTCTTCATAAAAAAAGGACATTCATTATCTTTTTTACATGGTCGATCCCAAACACCTTTTTTTATTTTCCTATATAAAGAATCTTTTCCCGAAACACAATCAAAATAATTTGCATTTTTCTCACCATTATAACATCTATATGAATCCTCTATTTTATTCAATTTTATATTCCGTATTTTATTCTCTAAGTAAGGTATTAAAATACTTTTATTGGTTGGTATGTGAATTTTTGTATTATTTATATAATACCCATTATTTGTATTATATTCTGATTTCAAAAAATCTGAATATATATTGTAATTTTCTTTTTTATATCCATCTAATGTTTTTATATTGTCTTCTGAAATAACACCATAAATATTTGCATCTGTTATATAGTATTTATTTAATAATTTATCAAAAAATACAGTAAATTCAATCTGATAACCGTAATCTTTATATTTCCTATACAGAATTATTAACAATTTATATTCGATATACTTATTATCTGGAGTTTTACTTATCTTTAAAATATTACTTTCTAATATGAAAAAAAAACCGTTACCTAATCCCTTATTTAATTTATAAATTAAAATTTGATTATTTACTTTATCTAGTATAAATTTTTTTATAAAATCATATTGTTTAATACTAATAACTTTTTTACTCATTTTTGGGTAATAACTATAACAATATTTCCTCAGTTTCTTTAGTCTGTAATTATATTTATTTTTTTTTTTTATTTTATTAAGTATATTCTGCATTTTTTCTATTTCAATTTCATGTTTTGGTAAATATAACTCACGATTATTACGGAAATATATTTTAGGATATATTTTCATTTTTTTTTCATTATTTAGTAAACCAGTATCTGGTAAATAATTTGAAAAATGTTCTTTTTTTTTTAAAATATAATAGGTAATTATAATTAATAAGATAACAATAAATATTAACATTAATAATTAATAATATTTTTTGTTAATCAAAATTTATTGGAAAAATATTCCAGGAGAAATTAATTTATTATTTCCCAGTCTTTTATCATTACATAATCCAGTACCCATTAGATATTTACAACTTTGACTATCATTGTAAATAATATATCCAATTTCTTTATAATATGATCTTGCACCTCTATGATATTTAGCTAATTGTTGAACATATGTTAAAAAAGAAGGTGATATACTGTGCCATGAAGGTATTTTATATTTAAGGTAATTTATGTTATCAAATATACTTTTTGTTAGTGCATAAACATAGGCATTGTCAACATATTCATTAGTAACTAAACATGTACGTATATAATGACCACTTACTCTATCATACATTCCAGGAGCTGTTTCGTATTTTTCTGTATTTATATCACCTTTAAATGCTGTCGGAAAATAGAATCCAATCAAATCAGTATCTATTCCTTTACTATCTGTAGTAATTATACGAACCTCATTTTTTTTACTAATTTCTTTTATAAAACTACTTGGGTGAGAAACTGTCATGTATATTCCATCTATCTCATCATTTAAAAACATTTCTTCTAATCTTGTTTGATTATTAAATATTATCTTAACATTTTTTAGTTTTGTTGCGATAGATAATATATGAAAATTATATGCTGAAATACTATTTTTACCAAGTATACCTATTTTTTTTTCACTAATATCATTCCAATTACTTATTGAAGATATATCTTTTACTACTAATGTAAAATAAGTTTTAAATAAACCACAAACAAATCTTAATGAACTATATTTTTCATCATAATGATTATTTTTTTTAAATTGTTTTTTATTATAGTACTTTACACCTAAATAAGCATCAAAATATAAATCTTCTGGACACATAAAAAATTGCGATTTATTATCAGCTAAATTACTAATCATTAAGTGAATATTTGGGCTAATATTTCTTTTTAATGGAAAAAGCTGTACTAACTCCCTCGATATTTTTTTGCTACTCTCATTATATATATCTAGTGCAATTTCTGACATGTTTTCTAAATATCTAGTTGATTGATATGTCTTTATTGTTGAATTTCTTACTAATCTAATTGGTGCATAGTCTATAAATTTCTCATTTCTCTTGTATTTTTTATACAATCTGTTATATGTTAATATAATAACTGTTATTAATAGGATTAGCGAAATTAATTTAATAACCATTATAAATAATTAATAAAATAATTTTGTATATATTATATAATGAGCAGATTAACAGAAACAATGAATGATAGCCCAATAAAAACTGCTATACTAATATATATTATTATTATGAGCATTATAGTAGTCTCGAAATCTTCTCTTATTTTTACAGAAGATGGTAAACTTAAAATGTTTGGTACTGGAAATGCAAAGAATACTACAATATTTCCTTTATGGTTTATTGCTATTATTGCTGGTATTTTTTCATATTATATTGTTACAATTTTTATTATGATTTCTAATTAAAATCTTATATTATTTATATGTTAACAGTTATTGTATTTGGCACAGTTATTACAGGTATTAGCGTATTTATTGTATCTAATACCTATATTTTCAAAAATAATACCAGATCGGCAGATCAAATTAATTATGATAATTTATAAATTTTTAAATCAAAAATTATGTTGTAATATTATATATGGATATTGAAAAATATAGGATAAGAGAAAAAAAACACTCATCATGGATAGTTCTTATTCCCCTATATAAAGAATTATACCCAGAACTTTTCAGTGAACAATATGTAAATAAATTTAAAAGTTTGTGTTCTGATAAAGCAAAACAGACAAATAGTGATGAAATTTTATGCAAATTTATTGACACTGAAATTTCAAAAGTTATAAAAGCATACAGATTAGGAGATAGTATTCGGGCTAAAGAGAGTAGTGTATTAGGTGATGCTAATAGTTTAAGAGATTTGCATGTTGAAATAAGGAGTAGTCTAAAAAATGAATTAGATATTTTTATTGAAAATAAACGCCTAGAACAAGGAAATCGTAGTTTTCATCCAAGACAGGTAAAATATGCAAGAGGAATAAAAGAAGATTTAGAAGAAAATTATGGATTTAAAGGTATAAAAATAAAAGGTGCGTCATTAATTGGTTCTGGTTCTGGGATTAGTCATAATTACAAGTGGGGATTAGATTCTAATGGTGAACTAGGAACTCTACCACAAGGTACTAGTGAATTATTAAACGATGATAGTAATATCTTTCTAAGAAGATATGCAATTGGTGATGGTAGTTGTTTTATCCATTCACTTTTATGGGCAATTGATGAAAAATATCGCCTTGATAGTTCCAATAAACAAGATATTTCGAAAAAATTACGAAAAAGATTAAGTAATTTAGTTACACAAACACATTTTGATTCATATAATTTAAATTTAGTTGCTGATGGTTTTGATTCATTAAGTGAATATAAAAAACACTTAAATTCAAATTCTTTTATTGAAGGAGAAGAAATTGCTTTAATAAGTAGTTTATTAAATGTAAATATTTTTATATTTTCACTAAATTACAGTTTTAATAATATAACAACACCAATAAGTGAATCTTTTCCTTTTAACATTAATAAATTAACATTTGATATTAAAAGACCAACAGCATTAATATACTGTATGAGTGGTAGACATTATGAGCCAATTGTGTCATTTAAACGTCAGGAAGAAAGGGAGAATGGTGAGATACAGCATATATTTAATTCTGAATCAGATGTAATTCAAAGAGTTGCAGCTAAATATTTAACAGATTATTCTCCTGGTGGTGAATATGGAAGAGCAAGAGGTGCTGCTGATGCAGCTAGAGGGGGTCTTGGATCTCAAATGATGAGGAATTGGTATAATAATGGCGTGCATATGCAAGAATGTGAAAAAGAAGATGGCAGATATAAGAAAAGTAATGGTTATCGTATTCCTAAAAATGGTGTCTTATGTCCAGATGAATCTCCTTATTTATTTAATGAAAGAGATGATTCTGCTAATACATGTTGTTCAAGAAACGAAGAAGCCGGATTACACATTGGTGAATCAAAATTAAGTGATATTCTTAAAGAGTATAACACTATAGTTATACAATCTTTCTGGAAAAAAAAACTTCATAGGGAAAAAACTGAAAGGAAAGCGGATTTAATAAAAAAATTATCAAGTAGAAAAATATCACTAGTTGTTGCACAAACATTTCCCGTATTAAAAGATGATATGATACAATATCTTAATGGAAAAGGTTTATCTATTGACGAATTAATAAAAAAAATAGAAAGTGAAATTGAGGCGGATAAAAAAAAGAAAGCAGAGGAGGAAGAAAGAAAAAAAAAACAAAGAGATGCAAAACAAGAAGCACAACTAAAAAAATTAAGAGCAAAATATGTAGTTGAATTATTCCAATTAGGTGATATGGGCTATAGCAATGAAGATGTTAACTTACATTATCTTAAAAGGACAAGTGATAGTTTAAGTCCAGATGACCGAATGATAAAAGTTCTAGATAATCTTATCGCAAATGGAAGTCCAGATGTTGATTTGTTTTCATCATCTAAATCATCTTCTTCATCTTCATCATCTTTATCATCATCTTCTTCTTCAAGTTCAAAAATACCATTTAAATTTTTAGGTATATCTGACGATCAAGACGATGATGTGCAGGACGAAGATGAAGAATATTCAACGCAATCTAAAACAATATATATAAAAAAAATAGATAAAAACATTAAATTTGCAATCGGTAACATACTTGTTCAGTACAAATCAATTGGTAAATATGTTCGATCATTATATGTTTCTCATATTGATGAAGATGGAGATACAGTATTTCTTCGTGTTGGACTAATGCAAGTACCATCTGAAAATTCAAAAAGTTCAACTGGAAATATAGAAATATTTCCAACAAAGATTCGTTATTTGAAAAAGAACAAATAAATCTAGAATATATTAGTAACCATTAATTATGAATTAATAGTTATTATTACTTTTATCAATTTATTCTGATTTTTTATCTAAATCAGATTGAGCTTTTTCTTGTGCTTGTGCAAGTGCTTTAGGATTCATCATACATCCTTTTTTCTTTGATACAAAATAAGCTGATGCAACTGCTGGCCATGAGCCCATTGCTAAAAAGAAACCATCTATTAAATATACTACTAATTTTGTTGAAGTGCCAAATAGATTATAAAATGGTTGTTTTAACCATGTTAAAAAGTATGAAAGAAAATATACTGTAATTGCAGCAAAAGATACTTTCAACCCATTTAGAAAAGATACAGTATTATCGTAATTATCACATTCAGCGATACTTGCTTGTTTTGATATAGATTGACCAATAAATGTCATTGTTATTAATGCCATTATTGGTATTGCCATAATTTCACTCATGGATGTAAATTTTAATAGCGTGTAATAAGCTAAAACTGGTGTTAATATCGCAACAATTGATACTAAAACAAATGAATTCATTAAAGTACTTTCGGATGCCATTACCAATATAAAAGATTATTATATATATATTTTATCTATAATTATTAATTAAATTATAATTAAATTAATTTAATTAACTCAGAAAATTTTCTTACAAGTAAATAGTTAATGAGACCAAGATTAATTGATAGTAAAATATTAGGTGGTGTACAAAATCGAATACATAAAGTAAAAAAAAATTCGATAGATAACCTAAATAGTAATCTAAATATATTACTTTTTATTTTTATTGTTGGTTTTGGTTTATCTTTATATTCAAGGTATAACAATAAGTATAAAATAGATAAACAACAACAAATCAAAAATTTTGCAAATGAAGTGAATACTTATTACAAAGAGTATCAATTAAAAAAAAAAGAAGATAAAATTAAGAATATCTTAAATAATAACAAAAAAACCCAAATATTTAATGAATATATTATGAATAATCAAAATAGACCATCAAATTTAGTACAAAATAAAGATTTTTATAATGAACATATCATTTTACCACACAATACAATAGTGTAATATCATGTACATAAAATATTAATGGAATAGAAATAAAAATATTAATATATTATATAAATGACATTAATATCAGATATACTTGGAAAAAGTGGTGATTTTTTAGAAAAAGGAGGGAGAGCTCTTAAAGCTGCACAAAAAGAATTCTATACAAATGTTGAGGGAGAAGAAGGTTTTATCAATTTTCGACAAAAAGGTGGTAAATTAAGAAAATCTTCAAAAAAAATAAATAAGAGAAAGATAAAAAAAACAAATAAAAAAAAAACTAAAAGAAAACAAAATGCTGGATTTATTCGTGATGGATCTATACAACATTGGACAACTAAGTGTAATCAACGACCAATGATAAGTAACAATAGAAATACTATTGAATTACAAGAAGGTTCTGGTAAAAAAAAACATAAAGGTGGAAAAATAAATTACGGTCCTTATTTATCAGTAGATAACAATATTACATCTAGTTCAAGATTAGGTGCACCTAGCAGAGTATCATGTTCACAATTAAATAAACCAATTAGAAATACTTCTTTCAAACTTGGTCTTCATATCGGCAATGGGAAAAAAAAATCAAAAAAAAATACAAATAGAAAACTACGTTCTAAGAAATAATATTATCAGTTGTAGCAGGAAATAAAATTAAATAGATATAACCTATTTAAACTTCGTTTAAAATATAAATTTTATATATTTTTAAAATTTATTCAAATGGACCCAAATGTAAATCAGCAATCTTTTGATCAAGAGATGGGTCAGGGAGGACAATCTCAAGAACAAATCGCACAAATGCAACAACAAATCGCACAAATGCAACAACAAATCGC
>MDTD01039599.1_pt1 | contig 27120 bp, 19 predicted proteins | sample 811221 | NCBI WGS metagenome assembly MDTD01 (sample SAMN05326646, study PRJNA326480) | marine metagenome | isolation source: seawater | place: Pacific Ocean: South West | collected 2011 | reverse complement strand
GCATCGGTGACGGCAGCCGTGAGTTCAGGCTTGATGAGCACCTGGAATGTCTGATTGCCATACACCGGATCACCCAATCCATCGCCGGGTTTGCGGAAGTCAAAGAACAACTCCACGACACTGCCCTTGACGCTGGGCCATGTGCGTGGGAGACGTGCTGCCACATCCTTGACATCCATGTATAACACGATGCCCTCACTGTCCGCTGCCAATTGAATGTCTGCTGAGAGTTCATCTTCACCGCCCCACCATGCCGGATCATGCAACGATGCCAAGGCAGGCGGTCGGCCGAGTTTGACCTGTTCGAGTCGATTGAGCTTAAGCACCTTGGCATCAGCAGACTTCAATGCGATGAGCATGGCATCCTGAGATTGATGCAAACGCACCGGACTCGTTGCCAGCTTCACCGTTGCCACCGGTCGCGTAGGGATCGCCACGGCGGAATGGAAAAGCAAGGTGTCATCCATCATCGGCGAATTGCCACTGACGGTCAGCGTCAAAAGCGGCTTATCGACCGTTTGGGTTTCATCGGTGTCCAACTGGTATCTCACCTTGAGAGTCCGACTCTGGTTGCGATCAAGTTGTAACCGCTGCATCGCAGGTTCAACACTGCCTTGCCCACGCTGCCAACTCACAGAGAAGCTGCCATCAAACATGTATGGCATTGGATTGCGCAGCGTGATCTCACATTCACCGCTGGCCGGGCCATTGGCTTTGACGACTACGTTTTCAATGGGACCATTCTGAATCTCAAGCTGCTTACTTTTCACATGCACATACATCGGCAGTTCGGTGACATCACAAACCGCGATGCCATGCGAGACATTAAGCATGCGTGTTTGACCGAGCATGTCCACGATTTCAAGTTGCGCTGCATCTGTCTTGAACAGTACCGACTCCTCGCCGGAGGGCGCCCAGATGATAGCCAGTTTCCCGCCATTGGTTTTATCAAAGAGACCGCCACGCACACCGGGGAGATTCACTTGTTCACTGTTTTCAAGCAGCGCACTTTGCATCTGCGTGGTAAGTGTCGCAACGCTGAGTGTCATCAGACTTGGCGTACGTGTGCCATCGGCTGCAACGGAGAACAGCGAAAAAAACGGTGCGTGTTTTTCCCACTCACGTTTGGTCGGCCAATTCGGATTCCAGCCGAAAAACACGTATTTTTCGACACCTCCCAGGAAGTTGTACACTGCATTGGTCACCATCGACGCACCGCCATGCCACTCATCGAAGGTCGCGCCCATCCAACTGTTGGCAACGAACGCCTTGTCATTCTCGCGGACTTTCTGCTGGATTACTTGTTGGGGGATCGCTTGATCGACGTCATAACGCATGGCCACCACGACACCGGTTTCGGAGTTAAAAATCGGCGCGTTGGGCATGTGCTTTTTCACGATGTCCACTGACTCTTTGATGATCTTGGGAAAGCCGATTTCGTCAGGCGTGCTCGGCGACGTGTAGGTATGCCAACTCACACCGTCGAGGTATTGGCTGCCCCCATGCCCGAGGACTTTGTCCATCCAGGGTTGGAACTTACTCGTGCCTGAGATGCCGAAGATTTGCGTGTTGGGGTCTGCGCCTTTGAGTTCTTCGTAGACAGCTTTACAGACCTCGACGTAATCATCTGTCTTATCCGCAGGAATGTGTCCACCTGCATTGGGTTCGTTCTCGACTTCCCAATATTCGACCTTGCCGGTGTAACGTTTGGCGACTTCTTTGAGGAAATTACGGTACCGGTCGATCTTGGGATGTCCGCCGACATTGCCCCACGGATACTGGCGCATGTGCTTGTAGGGATGCGCACGAGCCCAGTCGGAAAAGGGAGTGGACTGCACGCAGACGAACATCTCGCGTCCCTGATCAATGGCCCAATCAATGCGGTCATTCCAATACCACTGCTCTGCAGGCACTTTCGGATCAAGACCATATTGCCCGTCCCAATCCTTGACCCAACCGGGTCCCTGGACATAGCCCCAACGCAGGTAATGATGCGCCATGTCGATCGGCAAAGCTTCAGGCCAGAAACCAAAAGCGCGCACGTTACAGTCATGCAGTCCAAACTTCCTGGGACCCGCTTTTTCATCACGACGCGGTGCATGCATGAAATGACGGGTGTCGGTTGCCAACACATGATCACCGATTTTCACCTTCATTTGCAGGTGATACACGTCACTGCCCAATGCCTGCGGGAACGCGAGAGTAACGAGTTTGCTTTGACCGGCGGGAATGGTGACGGACTGTTGCCACTGCCAGGGATCACCGGTGAGTTCACGTTTGACGGTAAACGATGCGGTCACGGTCTGCGATTTGTCAGTGGGGTTATTGACTTGAAGCATCGGGAAATCGCGAGCATCCGGATCGCGATTGACCACGAAGTTATCAAAGCCAAGAAGCGCGGCCTGCATCTGCTTTGCAGTCAAAGGCACGGTGACATCCACAAACGCCACATAGTCATTTTCCCAATCCAGACGCAACGTGTTCTGCCCGACAAGTTGAAGCTGATCCACCGTCCAACCATCGACATACAACTCGGTGAATTGAACCCCATCAAGCATCGGCAAAGTTGCGACAGTCTTACCCGCATATTGCAATGTCACGGACTTGGCATCCCATTTCAATTGCAGACGCTGCCAATCCAGAGTCGGGGCGGTTTTTGAGACCGTTTTCTGCAGTTTTGTACCTGATAGGTACCTTAAATCACCATATTTGTACTCGGTTTGCTCGAGGACGAAAAAACGACCTTCCGAAGCGGGTAAAAGCGAGAGAGCTATGCCTTTTTCGCCGTCACCGATGACAATGGATGTCGTCTCACGACGGCCGGGATCAGCACGGTAATCCAACTCCAACTTGCCCTGAGTCATCTGACCAAGTTGACCTGTAAAGTCATAACGCAGCCGGACACTTTGCGCGGGGAAGGCTTTGCCGTAACTCCCCCCATCGCGCGTGGGGATGACAGGCAAACGTGAATTGATCATCCCCGTCGGATACAGCAGCAACTGCGCATCAGACGAAGCGACCAACATCACAGATAAAACAAACACAGCCAACCAACGTTGCATAGCGATACTCCCAAGGTCTGCCTGACAACAGACACATTTCATTATTTTCAATTTTTGGTGCGTGAACGTTGTCGTGCTGTTCGTCACTTCTGCGCAGGCGTGAGTCCAGTAGAATGTGTAAGCGTCAACCGGATGCAACTGGATTCCCGCCTGCGCGGGAATGACAAATCAGACTGACAAACTCACGACAACAATTAAATTTTCGGTCCAGGCAAAATATTTTGCATTATGTCTTACTGTAGCTTTTATGCCTTTATTTGTAGACTTTCCAGATGTTCGTCCAGTAGCCGGGTGACAGTTCATAACCGGGGACCGTTGCAGCATGACCATCGCAAAAGAGCACATTGCCTGCCTCGTTATGACGCAATGACGGGTGAGCGGTGGACCATGCAGCGTTGACAAGGCGGTAACTGTCAGCGGTGGTGGCACGACTGTCGGTGAGGAACAAGGTGGTCGCCGGCTTGGGGATGTCGTCGAACTTGTCGGGGTGACCGGGATAGCCGGGATACGGATTGTCCGTATTGAGTTTGACGTAGTTCATGCCATAAAGCGTCCAGGCTCGCGTGCCGGTCATGGTTTCGTATTCTTCATTGGAATACTCACGAACCGGGCAACGTCCGATGCTCTGTTCCTTGACGATCTTGGCGTAGGCATTGTTGTAATTGTCATAGATATACAAGCCCATGAGTTTGCGCACCCACTGACCATCGTGACTGATGATGTAACCGTCGTAGTCCTGGGTGTAGATGTAATGGATCTGACCGAGTTGTCGTTCCTGCGAAAGACAAACTGCAGTGCGTGATGCCATGCGCGCCTTGGACAAGGCGGGTAAGAGGATTGAAATCAGAATCGAGATGATGGAAATCACCACCAGTAACTCGATGAGTGTGAAAGCTGATTCAATCTTCTGGCGTTTTGGATGTCGGCGATCAGTTGCTTGCATGGTCAACCTCCATGAGGTTTTTGTTTGTGGACGGGTTTTATTCAACAAGTTTGACTGAACTGAGTATGTGAATCTGTCTTATTCGACTTCGACTTTGAGTTTCAAAACGGGCATGTAATTCTTGCCATACTTCTGGGCAAAGGTGGTCCCGCGCCAACGCCAGCAGCCAAGCACATCGGGGACAGTCTTGGATTGCAGACGCAGGCCCAGCGTGGTTACTTTGGCATCAAAGGCTTTCTGACAGGCAGCGGTGATGTCCGCCTTGATGCGCGTCCCGGCTTTAACGGGTGTCTGATTTTCAATGAGGTATCCTGCTTCTTCACCGACGGGTTTGCCATCCGCATCAAGCACGTCTTCGACGGTGACTTTGCCATCGGCCTGCTTGCCGGTGTAAGCATAGATCAAGGTGTCGGGCGCGAACTGCGGCTTGTCATCGGGATACGTGCCGTTGGAACCGTTAGCTGAAAGCTGCAACTCCGCAGAGATGACTTTGACGGTTTTGCCCTGTAAATCATGGGGGATGGCAATCTCCATCACGGTGACCACCGGGCCATCAAAGTAGCGTCCGACGCGCCACTCCACAGCATTTTTCTCACCGTCTTTGACGGTATCGTACTTGCCATCCTTGTTGGTGTCGGTCACGATCCCAGCCGAGGCCGAATCAATTGGCAAGGTCAGATTCTTCTGAGCAGCCGTAGCTATGTTCAGACTCAAACAAACCGTCAATACTGCGACAAAGCATTTCATCATCAATTCACTTTCAAAACGTAGAAACATCAATCCTGCTTCACGGCTGCGGTACTGGCGCGAACCACCAGTTGCGTCGGAACCGTCAGATGCGGCGTGGGGATCGGGGCATAGTCGGCCTTATCGCCATGCTCTAAAACACCAATGAGTTGTTCACAGGCGCGTTGCCCCATGGTGTTGTATGACTGCTCGATGGATGTCAGTGGCGGGTCTGCCATTTCAGCGACGGTGGTCTCACCAAAACCGACGACGGACAATTGACCTGGGACATCCACCCCCATCAAACGTGCCTGACGCAGCACGCCCATGGCCATCTTGTCATTAGCGCAGCAAATGGCGGTCGGTTGCTGGGCAACCGGGCGATCGAGCATACTGCGCGTTGCCTGCTGAGCCTTATCCAACTCCCAATCACCACGGTGAATCAGTGTCGGATCAATCGGCAGATTGCGCTGCTGCATCACCTGGACAAACTCTAAGACGCGCTCGTTGATCGCTGTCTCAAGGCCACCGACCATGGCGATGCGATGATGCCCCAAAGCCATAAGATGGTCGATGATTTGTTCGTAGCCCTGATGGTTATCACTGTTGACGGAAATCAGACCGCCTTCTGTGCCGACACAGCTCAGCGCGACAACGGGGATCGTACCGCCGAGTTCGTGGATCAGTTGGTCCCACTGGGTCTGTTCGAAATGGAAAAGAATCACGCCGTCGACGCGGCGACCGAGCAAGGTGTCGACGATCTGACGTGGGGTCCAATCGGTATCACAGGATTGCATGACCTTGACCATGTAGCCGGACCTCTCAGCTTGCGTCATCACACCGCTGAGCGTTTCCATGGCAAAGTCGAACCGCATCACCCCGCCGACAAACGCGACCACGCGCGTCTTGCCGGTGGCAACGGATCGGGCGACATGATTGGGGCGGTACCCCATCTCACGTGCCTTTTCCAGAATGCGTTGACGGGTTTTATCACTGACGCGAACTGTCCCCTGCCGTCGGGTTGAAAACACCGACGAGACCACCGGCCGGGAGACGCCCAGCGCTTTGGCAATGTCATTCATGGTGGTCATGGGGAAGGACTCCGACACTTTGATTACCCGTGTAAAGTTAACGCGGGTAATCAGCGAAAGTCAAGCTTTCTCAAACAGCTTTTTTCGGTTGGTTGATGCATGTATGACTAAGACAGGACAGCGGTTACACCGAGCAGGTGGTAATCACTTTGGCTGTAAAGACCGTGTATGACTTGTCTTAGTCGGAGCGTGCCTGTTAATCAGATTCTTCGTGCCGACTCATTGGTGTCAGCAATACGAACCGGGGAAAATTTTGGTTGATGTCAGGTCTGCAATCTCAGGTTTCATGGCAATGAACCAAAGATAAGAAATCCAACGTTTGTCATTCCCGCGTAGGAACATGATGCATGTCATTTTCAACGTTGTGCATACGTTCGTCCATGGGGCATTGGGTTGACATCATGCATTGATTGGCTGCACGCTGATCTGTGTTGTTGCAGACCATGTTGCCTTGGGCGACAGATGCTGCACGCCGGTGATGGATGCGGGCGAGTCCATGTTCATCGCGTTGGCCATCCATGTCAGTGGTTCAGCACAGAAGAAACCTTGACCACCGCCTTCATTCCAGAAGTACCAATGCTTAAACGCATCATCGACCTGGTAAATCACAGCCTGACTCAACCTCGGGTGCGTGATGGCAACACCACGTAACGTCGAATCATTGAACCGACCTGATCCCATCGGGCAATGCAGACTCACTTCCTGTTCATCGCTGAATGGCAAGGTGACTGTGGGCAATTCGATCAAACGACCACTGGGAAGCATTCGCGGCTGAACAAGCTCCCATTGCTCATGGGTCAATGTCGGCCAAACCTGCGAATTTTCTGACATCGTAAACGCTGTGTGATATCCCAATCCCAATGGCAAGTTGTTGGCACTGTCGTTGATCACCGTCATTTGTTGGCTTAGCCCATTTTCGCAAAGCCGATAGATCAACTCCAACGTACAGTCATGCGGGAAATCAGCTGTCTCTACAATGCGATGTTGCATGAGCACATGTGTATCGCTCTGTTCGATCACGTCCCATGATTTGCCCAGTACCAGACCATGCAGATGATTGTGCCGTTGCATCGGATCGTTTAAGGGGAAGCTGTAAACCCGATCTTCAAAAGTGAACATACCATCTTCAATCCGGTTAGGCGGGAATAGAATGGGGATGCCATAGCGTTCAGGTTGCTCTTTGAGTTGATCAAGCTGTGTCGGTGTTCGCAAGACATTTAATCCACTGGACAAGTGTCTAAGCGAAACAAGATTGCCACCATACTCAGGAAGCAGGACAGCCTGGTATGATTCAGTTTGAAGTTCAACAACGCGTGTTTGAGTAAGCTCTTTAAACTGCATATCACAAAATCAAAGTCTGTTATATCTCATCAACAAGCCACGAATACACCAATGGCAACCAGAGAATGTTAAGTCCAAGGCCGATCATCAATGCCCCGAGCAACGCGCCTGTGTACAATTGCATTGCCAGCATTCCCAGATATAAAAATCCCAGACTCAGCAACACGAAAAACAGGTAACACCATGGCATCTTCGGAGGGTCTTGCAGGCGTTTGCTCCGAACTTCGGAAACCTCAAACAACTGCCCACATTCAGGACACATGCAGGCGGTGACGCCTTTGAGTTCATACTGACAATACGGACAGACACAACCCTCCAACCGCAATGGATCCTGTTGTTTTAGTGGCATCACACTCCTCCAACCTGCAGAATCAAGCGTTCTACAAGTCAGACGGAGTATGAGCAAAAGGATTTCAGATGGGCTGTTGGTTAATCCTGTTTTTCAAACCAACTCGTCGAACCTTCAGGGCGAATCGCGGTGAGTGTGCCGTTGTAGTGACGCAGGTTTTCAGCCTTGTACGGATACTTCTTCATCGCTTCGGGATGCAGTTCGATACCCAGACCGGGCTTGTCGGGGATGGTCATTTCACCATTGATCAATTGCATGTGCTCGGTGCAGATTTCCTTACGCCATGGGACGTCCGTCGCCATGGTTTCAAGCAACCAGAAGTTGGGGACGCAGGCAGCAAGCTGCAGATTCGCCGCGTTGGCAACGGGGCCAATCGGATTATGCGGGCAGACGGGGATATTCTTGGTTTCCGCGACTGCTGCGATTTTCTTGATCTCACCAATCCCGCCAAAGTGGCTGGTATCCGGCTGGAAAACATCCACGCAACCCATCTCCAAATAGGGCACCGCTTTCCAACGGGAGTACACGCGCTCGCCTGCGGAGATCGGGATGCTCAGTCGACTGCGCAGATCAACCAGACCTTCATCATCTTCGGGTGTCAACGGTTCTTCAAAGAACAAGGGTTCATACGGTTCAAGGGCTTTACCCATGCGAAGCGCGGTCGGGCGATCAAAGCGGCCGTGACCTTCAATGATGATGTCACCCTTACCCTTGATCGCTTCCTTCACAGCTGCAACACAGGCGATGGCTTTATCAAACTCAGCAGGTGTCAGCGTCAGCCAGGCACTACCGAACGGATCCCACTTGAGTGCTTTAAAGCCCATCTCCTCGACGGCGATCTTGGCCTTGGCAGCAAACTCTTCGGGTTCCGTTGCCGGGGCAAACCAGCCGTTGGCATAACATGGGATGCGGTCACGCATCTTGCCACCAAGCAGTTGATACACCGGCACGCCAAGGGCTTTCCCCTTGATATCCCAGAGCGCCATTTCCACACCGGCTAAGGCACTACTGAAAATCGGACCACTGCGATAGTAGTATCCGCGGTAAGCATCACGCCAGAACAGTTCGATGTCATGCGGGTCACGCCCCACGAGCATGCGCTCAAGTTCATGCACCTGGGCCTGTACCGCCAACTCGGAAAACTCGATCGTGGCTTCACCAATGCCGGTGATGCCTTCGTCGGTATGCACGAAAACAAACACCCAGTTATTGCGGTACGCATAACAGACAACAGTTTCAATTTTGGTGACCTTCATGGCCAACGCTCCTTTGTTTGATACTTATTTCAAGGCGTTTTTTGTAAACTTCATTAAACACAGACTCAGCGGCTCAAGACATTGGACCACACCTGCAAGTGAACCATTGGGTGTGTCCACCATGAAACATTTGGCATCAGTGACGGATAATTCAAAGCTGGCGACCTGCTTGTCGGGATTCATCAACACGATGGCTAACTCACCATCACGGGTCGTGTAAGCCCGTGCCTGCACGCAGTCGGACTTTAAGGTAAAACCGATGTCCGACTGATACGTGCCATGGTAAAAGACATCGCTGTGACGCTGGGCAAAGGCCATGAGTTTGGCCATCTCGTTTTTCTCATCCGCCTCGACTGCTTCAAGCAACATCTGTTTTTTCGGCGGTGAACCCGCAGCATTTGAATACGCTTCATCCCAATCCAGCGTCTGGCCACGCGACAAGGCAACATCATCCAGGTATCGAATTTCAAGTTCCTGACGAAAGCCATGCATCAGGGCATCATGCGCGACATTGCGATCCATCAGCGGTTGGGGAATGCGATTGGTCGACACAACTTCCGGGAATGTCAGGCGAAGCAAGTCGGGGAAGCGTTCAGTACCGGATGAATAATGCGATAAACCATAGCCGTACCCAAAGCCGTGAATCATGTGTAACTCACGGGCCATCGGCACGATGAACGACTCGGTGGCAATGATAAAATTCTCATCAATCGCCTTCATATGTGCAGCAATCTCTCGGATCATCTCCACGCGACCGGTTGCATAACCATCCATCGGGTTGGCATGGTTGTGCCCGGGGTGATGACATTCGTGACGACCGTAGACACCAATCTGATCGTATAGCAAACCGTCTGCGCCAAGTTCCTGCGCCTGCACCGCAAGGCTGAGCATCTGCTTTCGCCATGTCGGTGAACCGGGGCATGCCGTTGCGTAGATCACCGGCGTACCATCGTTGAACTTGTTGATCTGGCTGAGATTCACGCGACCGTCAGGCATGATGTTGCACGCGTCTTTGCCATGCTGTCGGTAGAACGGTGTCGCTACATCCATGATCACGCCGTTGGCATAGAGAATCACACGCAGACCGCGATCCCTGGCACGTTTGATCGCAGCCTTGAGTGCATCACGACTGCCCAGCGCAGGGCATGGATCGTAATGTGGATACAAACGATCATGCCCCCCCACTGTCCAGCCGAAGAGTCCGAGGGTGGTCAGGCCACGCGCGATGGCAAGGTCCGCCAACTCATCAATGCCGGTGAGATAGTCGTAATTCACCGACTCGTTTTGCTGTTTGAGAATCGCCAACAACCAGCCGGAGTTCTCGCGCATCCATGTGGGGATCGATGCCACCTTGCCGACACTGTCAAACCAACTGCGATAAAACTTTGCGCCATTGGACCAATACCCTTCATAGGCTTTGATCACCACGGGAGGCAGCGTCACCGTCTGACCCGGTGCGATAAACGGGAAGCGCGTGAATGAAGCATTCAGGTGATGAGCTGATGCATCAGCCGTGATCGCAATATCCATGCACTGGTCTTGCGGATCATGTACACCCACGTAAACACCGCCCTGATCCTGCGGACGATCCACCATCAACCAAGGCATGGAACAGCGATGCGACGGGTAACATTCCTTGATGGCAGGCATCTGCGCAAAGTCCGTCACGCGACGCCCTGCTCCCTGCGGGAAGAGCAATGCTGTGTCTTTGCATGGGAGTTGCATTCCCGTGAGTTTAAAATCGTGCACCGTCAGATCATCACTGTGATTGGTGATCGCAACGGTGAGTTCCCATTGATCGAGGCGTTGATGGATTGTGATGACCACGGTCATCGATGCGGGTTGTGTGACCTGCCAGGTGTAGGTGTGTTGATTAACTGCTTCATCAACACGCAAAGCATCAGCCACATCGCATGCCTGCAAGCCCCCCTTGGATTGGGCGGGGTGCTTTGCGGACGTGAAAGTCATTTCCCATGCGTTGGGGAGGTCCAGTCGAAACCGGTTGTTGAGTGACAGTTGTTGCATGGTTGGGTGTCTGTTATTTTTTCGGGAGCGTTTGGTCCCTGGGGTTAAAACCCCAGGGCTTTAGTTCCAATATCGAGATTCATTGGTGATGTTTGTGCCGTAATCAAAGGGCTTTTCGGTCAGTGACGACCAGTGGGTAATCGGTGAGTGGGATCTGACAGACGTAATTGCCCCAGACCACGCCGGTTTCGTTTTTGATGTATTCGTTGACGCGGTAGACCTTGCCGGTGAGTAGATCGATGAGCACGGGTTCGTCGATTTCCTTGGTGGCTTTGGGGATGATGAGCAGTTCAATGTTCAATGCGTCATACGTTTTGACCGGGATATTGGGGACCCAGAACGTGTAAAGTGGATAGCCCTTGCGTTCAAAGGACGCGGTGATGGCAGCAGCATAGTCCATGTTGAATTTTGCTTCACAGCTTTTATCTTCACTACCAAATTGACCATTGAAATGAATCGCATGGAAAAGGTGATTGAGCCTGGTGTCTTCATCAAAGAGGTTACACACATTGCGCATCGCATGGTACGACTCTTTGGGCGAGTAGTCCGCGCCATTGAGCAGGCCCATCATCACCGGCTTGAGCGGCTTGCCAAAGGATTGGTAGTACGTCGCTTTGTCGAGATCCGCGGTGTGGAAGTAGCTGGTCATCTCAATGTCGTTACGCTGATCCATGACCAGGCGTCGGATGGCCCACTTGGCCTGCGTGGTCTCGGTGATATCCGTTGTGTTTTCGCAGAGGAAATCGTGATGCCCACCGTGGATGGAGGGCGTGCCGGTTTCGCCCTGCCAGATGCGAAGGGATGGTTTGTATTTGTTACACATCTGACGCAGGGTTTTATCTTCGACATCCGATGAAAGCTCGGGCGTGTCTCGATAGGGATGATACGTGAGAATGTCGATATGCTCTGCCATGCCAGCTTCAAACGCTGCTTCCAAAAATGCGGTCGCATAGCCACCTGCTGCGACACAGCCGCCAATCATGGTCGCCTCTGGAAGCTTTTTCCGGACGGACATTGCTGTCATGGCTACGAACTTGGCATAGTCCACGGGGTTGACGCCCTTGGGCATCCAGAAGTTTTCGATGTTCGGCTCGTTCCAGACTTCATAGTAGGTCACGCGATCCTTGAAATGCTCGACGACTGCCTGCACGTAGCGATCCCATGCAGCGATCACCTCATCACCGTAATACATCGGCACGTAGCCGACCGCGGACGGGTATGCCGGGTCATCCATGTATAGCTTGCTACCAAAACACAGACTCATCCATGGCATCACGCCTGCATCAAGCAGTCCGTCGACAATCGCATCAAGCCATGCAAAATCGTAGACACCTTTTTCGGTTTCACATTTGCTCCAACCCGATTGAATGCGTGCCCACTTGGCGCCGAGTTTGGCCAGGTGAGGGTAGCAGGGTTCGGGATAGAACATGCCCCGATCCAACGTCTCAAAACCAACGCCGAACTTGGTGGACGTCATGTCTTTGGTGTCACGATGCTGGATCTGGCCGATCTCGGTGATGCCAAATTTTGCAGGATCAAAGTAATGCGGATTGCGTTGGGTGTCAGTGGACATCGGTTGAACTTTCATCAGTTGAAAATGATTTTATGCTATGAATCAAGGGTAAAACACGTGAGAAAAAGATCGGTGCTTGTTTGAGGGGTTTAGACTTCACAGTCCAGCGGGACGAGTTGTGCCGAGGCGCCTGCGTCGACAGTGAGAATCGTGCCGGTGATCGCGCGTGCTTGGGGGGATGCCATATAAAACACGGCATCAGCGACATCCTGCGTGGTGGCTTCAAAGTCCAGTGGCAAGTTATCTCGACGACGCAGCACATGCTCTGCAGGCAAGGTCTCCCAACGGTTGGTGTTGATGTAGCCCGGACTCACGACGTTAACGCGAATTTTCTTTGGCCCAAGTTCCAACGCCAACGCACGGCTCAACGCCTCCACGCCACCCTTGGCAGCGATGTAATCACAGCGACCGCGAATCGCACGCTGCGCCGTATTGGAACCGACATTGACAATCGCCCCGCCATCATGTGTCATCATGATTTTGGCTGCATGTTGGGACGTGTAAAACACCGCCCGTAGATTCACTGCCAAGACACCTTCAAAGTCCGCCAGCGTCATCTCGGTAAAGTTCTTGAAACTCCCAAGGTGACAGGCATTATTCACCAGCACATCCAGCCGATCCGTATGCTTTGCAAGCTCAGCAAACATCGCATCAATCTGCGCCGGGTCAGACAAATCCGCGACCAACGGTAAAACGTCCCCTTCAATGCTCGCGACCGCCTGCATGACTTCCTCTTGGCGACGACCGTTGACAAAGACCCTAAACCCCTGCGAAGCGAAATGACGCGCAATGGTCAAACCGGTATTCACATTGGCACCAGTGACGAGAACAACAGGTTGCTGTGGACTGTGAGACATAAAATTTCCCGAATCTTTGCGGGTTGACTTATTTCATATTGTGAATTACAATATTGACATTATGAAATTTTAGACAGCGCACCGTTGGAAGTCAATGGTGATTTACTTCAAGGCATTTTTAACCGCAGAGACGCAGAGGACGCAGAGTCAAGACAGGCAATAAACGATCTTGTTTTATCTCAAGCTGTAAATGGTGAATAGGATCTGATTGACATAGCTTCATCCAAAGCAGCCATGAGCTTAAAAACACAACTCTTTATACCTGTCTTGTCTCTGCGTCCTCTGCGCCTCTGCGGTAAAAAAATGCCTAAAAAACAAGGAACACACCTTGATCAAAGTCCTGCACAAAGCGTTTGAAATGATTGAATGTATTTCCGAACACGGGCCGGTGATGTTGCCCTCAGCCATTGCCAATCGCGTGGGTATTAATCAGGCGACCTGTGTGCGGATTCTGCGTGACCTCGTGGACCTTGGTTACATTGAGCAACTTGGCCCGCGACAGGGATACATGCTCAGCGTACAGGGTTGGGCGACATTCAGCCGCAACCCGCAGATCGAACGCCTGCTTGCTGAAGGCTCACCATTGATCAGTCAGTATGCCGAGCGCATCAACCAATGCATGTTTCTTTGCGTAATCCGAAATGGGCGTCGGTACACGGTGTTTTTCCGCAATGGTCACCCGACATTTAATTTGGTCCCACAGCGCGTTGCGTATGACGACTGTCATATCACCGCGACGGGTCAACTGCTCCTAGCCATCGGCCCGGAAGCCGAACGCCAGGCCTACCTGGAGCAATGTCCGCCGGACGTTGACCGTAAGGCATTGGGTCGTCTGTTTGTGAAGATTCAGAAACAGGGCTTTGCAGTGATTCATCGCAAGGAAGACTTTCATGCCATCGCTGCCTATCCCGTTTACATGTTCGGCAAAGCGGTCGCAGCGGTGAGTGTCTGCATGGTGGGCGAGAACATGAAAAAAGCCGAGGAACAGCGTCTGATCAGTGCCTGTGAAAGCTGCGCCCGCGACTTGTCTGCTCGACTGGGTGTACACTTGCCATAAAGAATCTCACAGCGGTTATACTGTTGGCTGAGTGCATGATTCACACGGAAGGCCCTTATGCTTCAGCTACTCCCGCATCTGGCAGCAGGCACCGGCGGAGACTGGTCGGGACTGGTCGGCATTCTCCTGCTGCTCACAGCAGCATTGGTTTTAGGAACCATTGCTGAACGTCTCAAACAAAATGCCATTCTCGGTTACCTTGTCGCAGGCACGCTCATCGGCCCCAATGTGCTTGGGTTCATTCACTCGCGCAGTGAAGTGGAAATCATTGCAGAGATCGGTGTGGCGCTATTGCTGTTTACCGTCGGTCTTGAAATCTCCATCAAGCGATTGCTGCGCATGGGACCGATCGCCCTGCTCGGCGGACTCTTGCAAGTCACCATCACCATGGCTGCCGCGTTCGGCTTGTCCCTGGCAATGGGGTTGGACATCAAAGCTGCAGTCTGTCTTGGCGCAATGCTTGCCTTATCCAGCACGGCATGCGTGATCCGGCTGCTGGCGGACAACTCGGCGATTGATGCAGTCTATGGGCGCAATGCGGTGGGCATCCTGCTGTTTCAGGACATCGCGGTCATGCCACTGGTGTTAACAGTAACGATCCTCTCGGGGACGGGTGATGATGCTTCCGGAGGTGGGAGCAATGCCTTATGGATGCTCATGCGCAGTCTGCTTTATGCGGGCTTGATGGTGCTTGGTTTCTGGGTGTTGATGAATTATGTCGTACCGCGTTTACTGAATATCCGACAATGGGCCAAGAACAGGGAACTGCCGATTCTCATGGCCGTGGTGCTGGCGGTCGGTAGCGCCGTGATCGCACACAAGCTTGGCATCTCCGCTGCAATGGGTGCGTTTATCGCAGGTATCCTCCTGGCTGAATCCCCATTTGCCACGCAGGTTCGAGCCGATGTCGGTGCACTGCGGACGGTGCTTGTGACGTTGTTCTTTGCCTCCATCGGCATGCTCGCCGAACCGGTCTGGGCAGCCCAGAATGCGCTACTGGTTCTCAGTGCAGCGACACTCATTTTGATTCTCAAACCCGCGATCATCTGGTTCATCGCACGCCGGTTTGGCTTTACGCATGGGCAGAGTCTTGCAACCGGTTTGTGCCTGGCGCAGGTCGGTGAGTTTTCATTCGTGCTTGCGGAAGTCGCGCGTGGGACCGCCATCAGCGAAGACATTTTCCGACTGGTTGTTGCCTCGACGATTGTCACGCTTTTTGCAACCCCCTTCCTGGTTCGCTTTGCACCGACGTTGGGCAATCGTCTTCAAACATGGATCGATCACCGAAAACGTAAACGCAAATCACCGGACAGTAATGCGTCAGATCAAGCACATGAAGATGACAGCGACAGCCAGGACATGCCCGAGTCCAAGGCACCGGTTGCCAACAAGATTCTGATCATCGGTTTTGGCCCTGCCGGTCAATGCGTTGCTGAAACACTCATTGGTAAACACCGCGAAAAAATATTGATTCTCGATCAGAACCAGCGTAACGCTGCCAGCGCCAGTCGCATGGGGTTGGCCGTGCAGGTTGGCAGTGGCGCATCACCGGAAACCTTGGAGCATGCCCACATCGAGCTTGCCGACGTGGTGGTGATCACCATCCCTGATCCGCACACGGTTCGCCAGATCATCCATGCCTGCCGGTCATTGAATCCCAACGCCAAACTCATCGTGCGCAGTCGGTATCACGTCTATCGTTGGGAACTGATGCTCACTGGCGCAACGGAAGTGATCGATGAAGAAGAACAGGTCGGCCATCGCCTGGCGGTCGCTGCACGCAGACAGCTTGAACCAGATGCAAAGACACCCAACTAGAACGTTGCGAATCCAGGTGTCGCGGCTTTGGCGCTGGCGAATGGGGCTTTGTCCCGGAGATTGAAGCAGTCAATGCGAGCGTCGTCGATGCCAATCGACACGGGCAAAGACACATGCAGCAAGGTACAACGCGACAATTGGATCGGGAAAGCGCTAAAATGCCTGCACATGGTCGGCGGCGTTCATCGTCGCAGACACACCGGTCCGAACAATCCGGCATCCAATTGCTCATCGGTCGGCTCGTTAAACCATTTCCAGTTGTAGGACGGATACTGCGTCACGGCATTGAGAATCAGGTTGCCAACCTTGATGTGAATGTGATTGTTTCCTGACAGAAGGTATTGACCGACATCAAACGTAAACGGTGGCCAGAGTTTCATGCCGACACGCTGCTGGTTGACCCACAATTCCGCCATGTGTTTTACCTGACCCAAATCCAACACTTCATCGCCGCAAACGGTATCGATGTGAATCTGCATACGATAATCGACGAAGCCGGAGAACTGCTTCAAGTCCCAATCAAGCCAGGATGCCAACAGCTTTGACGACTTGCCGTCAAGCAACCACGGCGGTGCGGCAAGTTGGTGCTGGGCGCGATCGGGTTGATCGGCAGCATCGACATGCAGTTGCCAATCGCCGTCGAGTGTTGCAACAACCTCACGACTTTCGGACGCGCCTTGACCCGCTGGTTCAGATAACTGCGCAGGATCAAACACAAGCCAGTAGGCTTCAAACGGTTCAAGGGTCAAACCAACGCGACAGACGTCTTGATCCTGAGAAAGGCGATGCACGGGGCGATGCGTGCCATCCATGCAATCCCAGATCGTCGCCTTACCGCAAACCCCCTTGATTTTCAGGACAAAATGATGCTGCTGACCGGTTTGATTCACCAGCCAGATGTAATTGCGATCACCAACTTTCCGGCGTGTGGCCGAAAGATCAAATGTGTCGGTTTCCAATTCAACGCAAGGTTCAAGTCCGTCGCAGCCCGATGAAAGCAGTTCTCGCAATCCGTCGGTCGCTGTTGTAAATCCGGCAGACCGCTTCAAATCATCCATGCATTGGATCATTGAAGCATCACCTTCACCATGCTGCGTTGAGGAATCGGGTAACGCGCCCAATGCAATCACGCGCCCCCCGGATCGGGCCAAGGCAAGCAGTTTCCGGGCAAGTTCCAATGACAACATTTTCATCGGTGGCAAAACCACTGTCGTAAAGACGAATTGCCCATGTCGCAATGCTCCGGCTTGCAATGTCATCTGCTTCAGATAATGCCCATCAGCAATAAGGTGATCGACACGCGCCGCAGACAGATCATCGATCGCCTGTGTGTAGACTTGATCAATCGCCTGGATGTCACTGCCATGTCGCATCGGCACGTCGGTCGCACAATTGATGTCGCCATGATCCACCAGGGACCGATCAAAATAATCATCCCCGATCAACGCCCAGACACTGTCCATCGGACACATGAGCAGGACCTGCGCATCCAATTGCCCATGGTCGTTGACAAAACTGCTCCGACGCACAAAATCCGAGTACACCTCAAAGTATCGCCAGTATGGATTGACATGATAAAAGTCCGGCGGGTAGGAGACTTTTTCAAGCTTCGGACTTGAATCCACCCCGTGAAGAATCAGGTGGGTGATGCCGAATCGCACCGCGTCGTTGGCGGCTTTTTTCATGTCAATGGGCGTCATATGCCAACCGGCAATCCCCAATGCCTCACACATCATCGGCCGGCCTTCAAATTCGCAAACCGACTGGGTCTCCCGAAAATATCGCGGGTTGTGAATCGTTCGAAATAACGCATCCGTCCCCGGCATCGAACAGGCTCGCTGAGCACGCATGAAGTCGCCGGTCATCACCGCCTGCTTAAACAGTCGCTCTTCCCAGAAGTGACAGGTCATGTACATCCCCCGTGAGGTACACCATTGATCCAGCGGACTCAGCAGACAATCCACGTACAGTCGGCTTAACACATCAAACCAATCCCACCGGGCTTTGGCCCACAAGCCTTCGACATCTTTTTCAATCAGCAGGGGCATACGCAGACGAATGTCCACGCCTTTTTGTCGGGCATAGTCCTGAGCCAGATCATCCGACCAGGCAAGTTTGTACCCGTAGCAACCTTCCAGATCGAAGAAGACCCCCTTGATGGTCTGGCCGAAATGCTGACTGAATCGTGATACATAGCCCTGGTTTTCCAGTGTCAACCAGGAGTTGGTGATCCGGCGATCCAGGAAGTTGATGGGCTTGCCGCCGGTGTGTCGATAGTCGTGGTACTGCTGAAAGACATAGACACACCATGTACCGGGATCAGGTGCCTGCCAACGTATCGCATGACCATTGCCGACGAGTCTGAGTGTGTCCGAGAGCAGCCGGTTATGTGCATCACGTTTACAGGCCACCGCAAAAAAACATTGGGGCACATGCACCGAACCGTTTGCATCCGCTTGAACCATCTCCCAACTCAGCGATACAGCCAGAAGCTCCGGATGATTGACAAGCAGGTATTTGTCCGGGAAAGACGGATCGCCCAGGGTGTAGTTCAGTGTCGAACCCGACGACTGGCAGGCAGTCACCGCCGCATCAAAACAGCGATACCAATCTTCCGTGAGCCAGAAGGGTTGCGAGGCCTTATAAAATCGAGCCTGCACATATCCGGGATGAAGGCCACGCTCGCTCATCAGCTTTGACATCTGGGCAAAATGAGCGGGATGCTTTATCTCCGTCAGATCATTCCAGAACCAAAAGGCATGCGGCGCGAAGAACCGGTCAGGCGATGCAAAATGCTCATCAAGCTGCCCTAGTTGCGTGTTAGCTGGTAAATGACGACTTGAAAACAATGGATCGATCCCCAAGCAATATTGTATTATATAAACTTAATACAATAATCATGACACATTCCAACCCATAGTCAACTGCCAGGGCCGGATATTGTCGGATTTGAGCGCTTGACGATCAGCGTACGGGGTTCTTGCAGTGATTTAATGGTGCATTGCAGCTTATTTGTTACCGATTGCATCAGCGAGTCGGCTCGTATCAAGCCGGTCCGGGCCGACATAGCCTGACTCACAAAGACATGGCCAATAGCCTGGATTTGAGGTGACATGCACCATTAATTCCTGCCTTGATGTTCGCCAAAGAGTCCGGTGAACATGTGACGGATTTTGCCGGCGATCTGTCGTCCCAATTCCTGAATGCGTGATGCATTGGCTTCGGGCGATGCCGCAACCGTCGGGTCCGTCAATGCCAGACGACGGAGAGCGACCGCTTCACCGAGCGTGTCAAACAATCGCGGGCGACTTTCAAAGAGTTGCTGCATGCATGGCTGATCAATCACGAACACCACGCCATCGGTCATTGCCTTGATCGTTGCGCTACGCGGCTCACCGGTGAGTAGTGACATCTCACCGAAGAACTCGCCAGGCTGAAGCTGTGCCACCTTGTGCGGGATGGTGGATTGTGTTTCGGTGAGCAACACTTCAAGCAAACCTTCGAGCACGATGTACATTTCATGTCCGACATCGCTTTGGCGGATGATCTCTTGACCGGCAGAGAACATCTGCTGTTTCATGCGGCCTGCAAGCATCGTCTTCTCATCTTCGGTCAGACAATCAAAGAGAACCACGCGATCAAGTATCCGACGTCGGCCGGTGTCCTTGGACAGATCAATGTGACGTTCGGGCAAGGGCTCGAAGTAGAGTTCCTGGCGTGCATAGGTCAGATCAATCCCTGCCTGTTCAAGATGGACAATGCAACTGGATAGCACACGGTCGGTGGCAATGGCGGGCGAGATCGGGTCCCACGCATGAATCCAGAAACGGATTTCATATTCAATCCCCACGCCATCGCCCTTGCGCACAAGCACCATCGGCTCGGGATCGGTGAGCATGTTGTCCTTACCCATTGCAGCCTTGGCGCCTGCAAGTAGAATCCGACGGGCACGTTCAACGGGGATGGCAGTGTCCAGCGAGAGATAGGTATGAAAACGCGAAGGCTTGGATGGTGCGTGATAGTTCAGAACCACCGTCGCTGCCAAAGCACTGTTGGGGACGACGAGTAATTTGTTTTCTTCGTTGAGTAGACGCGTGGTCCGCCAACTCACTTCCTTGACCTGGCCGACCACTTCCTCGCTACTGTGTCCGACGTGGGCTTTGATCCAATCGCCGATGCGATAGGGTTGGTCCATGTGAACCGCAATGCCGGTGAAGATGTCGAGGATGACATTCTGCAAGGCAAAGCCCAGGACCAGACCGGACAACGAGGAGACGGCGACAATCCCCGTGATTGATTTCTGAAACACCAGTGTCACCACCAAGAGAATCGCCGTGGCATAAATCACCAGCCAACTGATGTCGTGGAGAATGCGTGGCGTTGGACCACCAAATCGACGACGGGCCCAGTGATCCCAGGCAATGAGTGTCACCAGTCGTTGAATGATCGAAGCAATGCAAAGCCCGATACAGGTCGGCAAGGCATAGCCCATAAACGTGGGCATCCAATGCACCCACTGCCCCGCGCGGTTGGACAGTTCCGTGATGTTAATCTGAAGCAGGATCAATACGGCCAGTAGCAACACCGGCAGCAGCAGGCTCTTGAGAATCCGTAAAATCATACAGGCGAGATTCCATTTTCATTCATGAGGTCACCGTCCCGGACGCTTGTCATTATGACATATTTTTATGTCTTGCAGAAGACTTGCCAGTATCATGGACGAATTGACACAACATCTTCAATCGACACCCAACACCATGCACCTTTTCATCACCACCCTTGGATCACGCGGCGATGTTCAGCCCTACATCGCATTGGGCCGACGCGCGATGGATGCTGGCCATCGGGTCACACTGTGTACCTGCGAGAAGTTCAAACCCATGATCGTCGAACAGGGCCTTGAATATGGCTACATGAACAACCAGTTCATGGAATTGATGCAGACGGATCTGGCCCATGACTTGATGGAGAATAACAACAACATCTTTGACACCATCAAGTCCTTCATTCGGATGTACAAACAGGTGGAGCCGATGCAGTGGGCAGCCATTGATGACATCACCAAGGCTGCGATGTCGGCCAAGCCGGATTTGATCCTGTATCACCCCAAGGCCTTTATTGGTGCACACATTGCAGAGAAGCTGAGCATCCCCAAGGCCATTGGCTTTCTCATGCCGATGATGGTCCCCACTTCCGATCACCCGGAGATTGGGTTCCCGGTCTTGCCGTTGGGCGGATGGTACAACCGATGGACCAGTCGGATCACACGGATGATCATGACACGGTCCAGCAGAAAATATGTCAAAGCCTGGCGGAAACAACAGGGACTCAACCCCATACCACGCGGTTGTGATTTTCTGCATGATGCGTCCGGTCACCCCATCAACTACCTGCTGGGTTACAGTCAACATGTCTGCCCCCGCCCTGCCGATTGGCCTGACCATGTGCATGTGACGGGATACTGGTCCTTGGCGCGTAAAGACGATTGGCAGGCGCCTGATGACTTGTGCGCCTTTCTGGATGCAGGTGATCCGCCGGTTTATGTAGGCTTTGGCTCGATGTCAGGCCGCGATCCCAAACGGTTGACGGACATCATCATCAAGGCGGTCAAGCAAACCAATGTCCGGGCGGTCCTTGCAAAGGGTTGGGGTGGATTGGATGCATCTGAACTCCCCGCTTGCATGTTCAAGATCGACCAGGCCCCGCATGACTGGTTATTCCCAAGATGCAGCGTGGTCATACATCATGGCGGCGCAGGCACCACCGCTGCAGGCTTGCGCGCAGGTAAACCCACCGTGGTCTGTTCATTCTCATTCGACCAACCCTTCTGGGGTAAACGTGTCCACGCGCTGGGCGTCGGCAGCAAACCACTGCGTCAGAAAAAACTCACTGTTGATCAATTGGTCAATGCGATTCATGAAGTGACGAACAACCCAACGATCAAGCAAAACGCCGAACACCTCGGAGAACAACTCCGTGATGAAGATGGTTTATCCAATGCTTTGCAGGTTATCGAACGATTGGCAATAAACAAACCGAGTCAAGATGACTCGGCTATGTAGCCCGACCATCTTGACCGGCCCTACGCCAATCAGAATGAAACACAGTAAAGCGCTACAAATAATAAGTCGCCATACCATCTCTCATTTCGTCATTCCTGCGCAGGCGGGAATCCAGTGGCATCATGAATGAGCACCGGATGTCAATCCGGTGCCCGTTGTGTCAACGTTGCGCCATGGGGCACCGGGTTAACACCCGGTGCTCAAATCGCAAGAGATATTCATGCGATTGGTTCACACAGCACACGAACGACACAAAAAAAACACGGGACGCTTGTGAGCATCCCGTGTTGGATCTGTGTCAATTTGAGTTGTCAGCTTCGAAGGTTAATCAACCGACTGTGGCGGCGGCGATCTGTTCCTGCGGCAGGCTGATGTTCAGACCGTGTGCACCGGGTTCGAAGATGTGCAGACGGCTGGCTGAGACGTGCATGGTCACGTTAATGTCATGCTCAAGTTCTTCAGCCGGGATACGCGCGATGATGCGCTTGCCCTTGGAGGTTTCCAGGTAAGCATCCATTTCCTTACCCAGCGGTTCAACCACGTCGACCTTGGCTTCGAAGGTCTGGTTATCACCTTCACCGTAGCCCGGTTCCTTACGCAGACGCATGGCTTCGGGACGCAGACCAAGGATCACATCCTTGCCAATGTGACCCATCACGCGACCGGCCACGACATCGGTCAGACGGATGGCAAGGCCTTCGCCTTCGAAGAAGACTGCTTCGCCGTCCTGGTTGAGCTTACCTTCGATAAAGTTCATCGGGGGCATACCCATGAAACCAGCCACGAAACGGTTGACCGGGTAATTGTAAATATTCATCGGGGTGTCGATCTGCTGAACCAGACCGATGTCCATAACGCAGACACGATCGCCCAACGTCATGGCTTCTTCCTGGTCATGGGTCACGTAGATCGTGGTGGTCTTGAGGCGGTGATGCAGGTGCTTGAGTTCAGCACGGGTCGTCACACGCAACTTGGCGTCGAGGTTGGACAGCGGTTCGTCGAAGAGGAACGCAGAAGGCTGACGCACGATGGCGCGGCCAAGAGCAACACGCTGACGCTGACCGCCGGACAATGCCTTGGGTTTACGATCGAGAAATTCGTCGAGGCCGAGGATCGCAGATGCGTCACGCACACGCTGATCGATTTCAGCTTTCTTGAATCCGCGAAGCTTCAAGCCGAAGGCCATGTTCTTGTACACGGTCATGTGCGGATACAGCGCGTAGTTCTGGAACACCATGGCGATGTCGCGATCCTTGGGGGGAACGTCATTGACGACGCGCTCACCAATGGTGATGGTGCCTTCGGAGATTTCTTCCAGGCCGGCAACCATGCGGAGCGTGGTGGACTTACCACAACCCGACGGACCGACAAGTACGAGAAACTCACCATCGCGGATATTGATGTTGACATCTTTAACGGCGCGGACATTACCGGGGTAGATTTTCCCCACTGATTCGATTTTGACTTCGGCCACAGAAAAGCTCCAGTTGTACTTAACACATTGAATAAAAAGACCAGACCGGCTGGAAAGTGTAGCAAAGTCATGGCCCTTTAGCCAATCCGAGCCCACCTATTTAACCGACAGTGATCCATGTTCGGCCAGCATTGTGGTGGCTGCAACCGAAAACTTCATTGAATTAATTTTTATCCGACACGACGCGAAAAATCAACCCTGAAGCACATTTATTCTTCGGGTTTGTACGGATTCACGGGCTTGTAGCCGCTACCGTCATCCTCATCGTCATCATCGCGGAGGTCCTGGGCTTCCTCATGCCAGGCCGCCTGGATCGCTTCGAGAATCTGCTCGTTGACCGGGTGCCCTTCCTGGGCCTCAAAATCATCAAGCGATTCGACCATCTCACGGAGCTTGGTAAAGCGGACACTCAGCGGATCAACGCTGGGGTAAGTCTCTGCCAACGCGATGGCAATGTCTTCAACGTCTGTCCAGGAAAAGGTATCGTCCATGGCTGCTACTCTTCTGATTCGTCACCCTGCTCGACTACAGGTGGATTGGCCAACACATCGGCAAACAACGCCATCGGTACTCAATCTCACACGACTGGTAGTATAAGCCATCTGAGGTCTGAGGTATAGATCACCAATCGGCTTACCATCCCGCGAGATGGTAAGCCCAGGTCGTCAAGCTTTGTCAATTTTCGAAAACGACAAAGTCCACCACGCCGACATGCTGAGTCGGCCTGACTTTGACGATGCGAGGCGATGGCAAAGTCTGATCAAATTCTGCTAGCGAGCCATCCTGATACAGGGTGACGATCCGATGCCCAAACCACCGCGCACCAATCGGCGTGACCTTGCCAGCCTGCTTGAATCCCTGCCCAAGTCTCTGGCCGGCGGTTTTGTTGGTCTTGTAAAGTTCAAAAAAAGTATCTGCTGCGGTTGAAAGCAGGACCATTTCCTCAACACCTGTCCAGGGCACATTGGTGACCGCATCAAGACGCTGTAAAGGTTGATGCGGGCTGTCGGCGGACTTTAAGGAAATGTAGTTGGATCGCTTGATGGATTGGCTTAACGTCAACGCGTCCAAAGCAAACGTCTCGGCATACTGCCAGCCCGTGTCATCGACTTTGGCAAGCGCAATCAACTGTCCATCTGCAATGGCGATCGACACCGCTTCACGTTTGGCAGGATTGGCAAGCGGGCAATAACCATAACGCTTGAGTATCGATGTCTTGCTGTCGGGAAGCGGGTAAAACTCAAGATGCCGATCCGACCGCAGCACAACCAACTCCCGGCCTTGGTGTTGAGGCAGGACATCGCCCACGGCAATGCCGATGAGCATCTCCGCCGCAACCGGGCTGGCAAGCTTGATCTCAACGGGTTCTGTTTGGACCGACTGGCCAAGCAGAATCGTCTTGTGATCCGTCAATGAGACAAGTGAAATCTCCTGCGCTTGAAGCTGCGTCCAACCAGCACCCATCACCATTGCTGCAACCAGCAGATACCTGACCATCATCCATTGTCTCCTGAATTTCGATTCATACCCATTTCAATGAGCACTTCCAACATTAAACGGATTGCCCATCACCCCATTGCACCGGCAGCACACGACCGGGCAACCACCAATTTTCCTCGTCATACATATCCAACATCAAGTCCACTGCCGCATGCCCAAGCTCGTCCATCGGTTGACACAAATGAGCCAGTGTGGGCGAACAGACCTGCGATGCATTGAGTCCGGTCGACCCAATGAAGCAGACATCCTCGGGCACTTTGAACCCTTTTTCCAGGCAGACCTGCATCGCACCAATGGCAGTAAGGTCACCAATCCCAAAGACACAGCGTGGCGGCGTACCGTGTTGCTCGAGATATTGCGTCATGAATTCACGCCCCAGGGGCAATGGGGGCAACTTCCCATCATTACGATCCAACGAAACAAACTCCATAGAAGCAGGACGCTCCTGTAGCAGCCGATCCTGAAATCCTGCGATCAGTTGACGGCGAGGAAAGTCATGCGGGCATTTCTCTGAGAGGGTCATAAACGGGCCGGGCAGTCGATCCAACACATGGGTTGCAGCCTTGCGACCTGCCCCGAAATAGTCCACTGCAACAAAGTTGTACCGGCTCTGACGATTGGGCATGCCGATCTGCACGATGGGTATATCACAGGCTTGAATAAAGTCATGCAGTGGTTGATCTTCAACATTGGCCCAACAGAAAATAACCCCACCGAGCTGCTCTCGATTCTCGAGAATCAACGCTTTGACAAGTTCCCATTGGGTTCCCTGATGCAGACAGTTGAGCACCATCGGCTGAACCTGTTTTTTATTCAGATACTCAAACATGCTCAAGGTGACATGACTGGACCAATCGTCGGACGTGGAAAAATACTCTGCCTTATGTGTCAGCAAACCAACCGCTTTCTTGCGACGATTCTGACTGGGCTGATGCACAAACACGCCGCGACGTTGATCGCGCTTGACCAGTCGCTGCGATTCGAGAATCCCCAATGCCGCGGTGATGGTATTGGGACTCACGCCCATGTCTTTACTGAGCTGACGAATGGATGGCAGACGCTCGCCGGGTTGTAAATCACCATCGCGGATCTGATCCCCCAGACGCGCGGTCACATGCTGAACCGGTCGATGCTTCAAAGATTCAATCGTTTTGCCAGACAATCAACACCTCTTCCATGGCGTATCAGCTTCAATCCATCTGTGTCACACAATAATAGCCCTATGACAATAAAACATCAAATACAAACCTACAAAAAAGATCATTCACTGTATTTTGTAAATAAATATGACTGAAACAGATTGTTTTTTGTTTGACACAGAACAAATCCATGCCTAGCATTCCAACACGATGCCCAAAGTCGACTCCGACACGTGGCAAGTTTTTCTGGAGAACACGATGCAACAAACGATCAGCCAGTTGCTTCAAAGCGGACGCGAGAATGCAACACGCCATGGCTTTACACTCATTGAACTACTTGTGGTTATCTCCATCATCAGCATTCTGATTGCCATCCTGCTCCCCGCGCTTGGCAAGGCACGTGAGTCTTCACGCAACGTCAAATGCTTATCATCACTCAAGCAGATCGGGCTGGTCACCATGTCCTATTGCAATGATTTTGATGACTTCTATCCTTACAGCAATTTTGACTGGATAAAGCTGACGTGGCCTTATGCGTACCCGGGTAAAACCATGACCGCCGCCACACCCAATACCTTGAACATGTTCCCAGGCACGATTTACTCCTGTGCGGAATTGGAGTTTGGCGATGATGCAGGTGTCACCTTTCAACGAAGCTATGCGTTTAACATTCGCATGGTGGATAACAGCAGTGCAATTCCCAATCGTGTCATGGAAATTCTCAAGCCTGCCTTGTGCAGCATCAATGTGGACTACCGCGGTTCATCAGGCCTGGCCAATCCTGCAGAAGTGAGTCTTCGCCATATGAATGCGTTTAACAACAGTTTCGCCGACGGCCACGCTGCAG
>MDTD01106892.1_pt1 | contig 27121 bp, 25 predicted proteins | sample 811221 | NCBI WGS metagenome assembly MDTD01 (sample SAMN05326646, study PRJNA326480) | marine metagenome | isolation source: seawater | place: Pacific Ocean: South West | collected 2011 | reverse complement strand
CATCCAGGTATTTCTTGGGCAGGTGATTCCTGAACATGTCCGGCGGTTCAACGATGTGATCGTCGACGCTGATCAGGATCATGTCGTCCCTGTGCATGGCCGCCGTCCTGTATCCGCTTACCGTATGGACGACAGTTTAGCGGGCCAGCTCTACCCGGTCGGCAGAGTCCAGTGACGCGTCCCGGGTCTCGCGCATCACCAAGATCGCGACGAAGGTCAGCGACGCCGCGATGAACAGGTACAGCCCCACCCACGCGACACCGAAACTGGTAGCCAGCCAGGTGGCGATGAACGGAGCCACCGCGGCGCCGAGGATGCTCGAGACGTTGTACGAGATCCCTGAGCCGGTGTAGCGGACGTTGGTCGGAAACAGCTCCGGCAGCACCGCACTCATCGGGCCGAAGGTCAAGCCCATCAACGTCATTCCGATGATCAGGAACAGCAACATGGTGCCCGCCGAGGTGTTGCCTGAGCCGAGCATCGGGGCGAACAGTGCGCCGTAGACCATGATCCCGGCGGTCACCACCAGCAGCGTCCGTCGCCGCCCGAACCGATCGGCGAGCAGGCCCGCCACGGGCAGCGTGGCCGCGAAGAACAACACGGCGATCAACTGCAGCTCCAGGAAGTCGACATAGGCGAAGCCGAGACCTGCACCGTCGGGCGGCAGCTTGGCGGTGCCGAAGCTCAGCGCCCACGTCGTCACGATGTAGAACAGGGTGTACGTCGCAAGCATCACGAACGTGCCGATGATCAGCTGCCGCCAACTGGTGCGGAACACCTCGGCCAGTGGCGTTTTGACCTTCTCGCCGCGAGCGACGGCCCGGCTGAACACCGGGGTCTCCAGGATGCGCAGCCGGACATAGAGTCCGATGGCGACCATCACCGCGCTCAGCAGGAACGGTACCCGCCAGCCCCAGGTGAGGAACGCACCGTCCGGGTCGGGGTCGACGTTGCTGTGGCCCAGCATCAGGATCAGTCCCACGAACAGGCTGTTGGCCAGTAGAAAGCCCAGCGGCGCCCCCAGCTGCGGCCACATCGCGGCCCACCCCCGCTTGCCGGGGGCCGCGGTCTCGGTGGCCAACAGTGCCGCGCCACTCCACTCGCCGCCGAGCGCCAGGCCCTGCGCGAACCGCATCACCGCGAGCAATGCCGGCGCGACAAGGCCCACCTGGGAGTAGGTCGGCAACAGCCCGATCGCGAATGTCGCGATACCCATCAGCAACAACGAGGCCACCAGTGTGGTCTTGCGCCCCGCCCGGTCGCCGAAATGGCCGAACAGGATGGAGCCCACCGGACGGGCGACGAACGCGAGCCCGAAGGTGGCCAGCGAAGCCAGCAGCGCTGTCGTCGGGTCGCCCTTCGGAAAGAACAGGTGGGGAAACACCGAGACAGCCGCGGTGGCATAGATGTAGAAGTCGTAGAACTCGATGGTGGTGCCCACCATCGAGGCGAGCACGATCCGGCGGCGGGGGACCCCGTCGATCGTGTTGCTGTCCGAACCGTGACTGCTCTTCACCGCACCTCCAGGTGGTCGGGCAAAGCCACATCATGCCAGCGCGGCGACGGATCAGTTGGCGCGTTCCCAGATGGCGCGCACCGTGTCGATGGTGTCGGCCTCGGTGGGGGGTTTGTCGTCGCGGTAGCGCAGCACCCGGGCGAACCGCAGGGCCATCCCGCCGGGGTAGCGCGAGGACGTCTGGATGCCGTCGAACGCGATCTCGACCACCTGCTCGGGACGCACCGAGACGACGTAGCCGTCGGTGGGGCCGTCGGCCAGGCTCAGGAAGCGCTCGGTCTGCCAGGCCAGCATCTCGTCGGTCATCCCCTTGAAGGTCTTGCCCAGCATGACGAAGTGGCCGGTTGCCGGGTCCAGCGCGCCGAGGTGGATGTTGGACAATCTGCCGGTGCGTCGGCCCGAGCCCCATTCGACCGCCAGAACGACGAGATCGAGCGTGTGCACCGGTTTGACCTTCAGCCAGCCCGCGCCGCGGCGGCCGGCCTCGTACGGGGCGGTGGGGGACTTGGCCATGACACCCTCGTGCCCGGCCGCGAGGGTGGCGTCCAGAAACTGCTGGGCCGCAACGGTATCCGATGTCGTCAACCGGTCGACGCGCTGCGGTGCGGGCACCACGGCGTCGAGCAGCGCGATCCGCTCACCCGCGGGTAGGTCGAGCACGTCCCGGCCGTCGATGTGCAACACGTCGAAGAAGAACACCGACAGTTGCTGGGCGTCGTCCGCCGCGACACCGCCGCGCCGACCGAACCGCGAAGAGGTGACCTGGAAGCGGTGGGGTCGGCCGTCGGGGCGCAACGCGATCGCCTCGGCGTCGGCGATCAGCGTGCTGACCGGCAGGGCCAAGGTGGCGGCCTCGATTTCGGGCAGCCGCGCGGTGACGTCGTCGAGGCTGCGGGTGTAGATCGCCACTGCCTGGCCGTCTCGGTGGATCTGCACCCGGGCACCGTCGAGCTTGGCTTCGAAGACAGCGGTGCCGCCCAGTCGCTCGAGGGCGTCACCGACACCGGTGGCAGTCTGCGCGAGCATGGGCCCGACGGGGGTGCCCACCTGCAGCGTGAACCGCTCGAGCGCCGTCGCACCGTCGGCCATCGCCGCGGCGGCCACCGCGGGCAGGTCACCGCTGAGCATCGCGGCGCGGCGCACCGCCGCACCCTGCAGGTCGGCGGCCCGGGCAACCGCGTCGGCCATCACCCCGACCAGGGCGCCCTGGCGCAGTTCGCCGGTGAGCAGGCGGCGCAGGAACGTCTGTTCCACATCGGTGGCCGCACCGAACAGTTCGGCCAGCAGTTCGGCGCGGCGAGCCTGGGAGCCCTTTCCGGCGGTCGCGCCGATCGCGCCGAACCTGTCGTCGACGTCGAGCACATCCAGCCGCGGCTCCGTTGCCGGCTCCGGGACGGCGCGCAGAGCGGCCCAACCGACACCGATCTGGCGTTGGGTCAGCTCACCGGACAACCACGACACGATGACGGCGACCTCGCGGGGCCCGGGCCCGGCGAGCCGCAGCAGATCGGCGATGCGCGCGACCTTGGCCAGCCGAGCCGACGTCCCGGCGACGTCCGCGGAGGCGCGGGCAACCTCTACCAGCAACACGGCGTCAGCCTGACATGCCGCACCGACAGCGTCACGTCACGGCGAAATCGACGGAATGCCAGCCCGTCGCGCCGTCGGGGACCGGATCGGCCCGTTCGGAGGTCTGTGTGTAACCGGTGTTGTCGGTGGCGCGCACGGTGATCGTGTGCGGTCCCGGCTGCCGCGCCTCCCAGTCGAGGCTCCACAGCCGCCACGTCTCGTCGGAGTAGGCGGCACCGAGCGTCGCCTGCTGCCATCGGCCCTCCCCGTCCGGGCCGTCGACCCGGACCTCGACGGCGCGCACCCCGCGGTCCTGCGCCCACGCGACACCGCCGAACGTCACCGGGCCCGCGGGTACGTCCTGGCCGCTGCGTGGGACGTCGATGCGGGATTCGGTCTTGATCGGACCGCGGGCCGACCAGCCCAGACGCGTCCAGTACGCCTCGGCGCGGTCGAAACGGGTGACCTCCATGTCGATCACCCACTTGGTGGCCGACACGTAGCCGTAGAGGCCGGGCACGACGAGGCGGGCCGGGTAGCCGTGCTCGACGGGAAGCGGCTCGCCGTTCATCGCGACGGCGAGCATCGCCTTCTCGCCGGTGAGAGCGTCGACCGGGGTGCCGGCCGTCCAACCGTCGATCGACCGGGAGAGCACCATGTCGGCGTCGCCGCGGACACCGGCTTCGGCAAGCAGATCGCGCACCCGGTAACCCGTCCACACCGCATTCGAAATCAGTTCGCCGCCGACCGGATTGGAGACGCAGGTCAGCGTGACGGCCTGTTCGACGGCTTCGAAGCGATCGAGGTCGCCCCAGCGGAAGGTCATCTCACGATCGACCATGCCGTGAATTCTGAGCTCCCACTGCTCGCGGCTGAGCTGCGGCACCGTCAGCGCGGTGTCGATGCGGTAGAAGTCGGGGTTCGCGGTGACGAACGACGGCAGGTTGACGTTCTTCGGTTGCACCGTCGGCGGAATCGGGGGAGCAGGCACGTCCACCTCGGGCAGCGCGAACTGCTGTCGATCACCGGCCACCGACGAGGTCAGCCGGGTGATGACGGCCCCGGCGACGCCGCTGGCGACCCCAGCGCCGATCAGGCCCAGCGTGAGCAGCGACCGGCGTTTCGCGCGGTCGGGAGGCCCGGACTCACCTGCTCCGCCGGCTTCACCACTCTCACCGGCTCCGCCGGTGGTGGCCAACCGGTCCGAGATCAGCAGCCGCAGAGTTCCGATGCCGCACAAGGCGCCGACCACGGTCGGGATGACGTCCACCGCGGAGCCCTGCGCGCGGCTGAGCACCGCGGCGCACCCGACCACACCGGCGATCGCGATCATCGCGCTGCCGATCGGGCGGCGCTTGCGTTCGACGAGACCGGCGACCGCGGCGAGCAGCGCGATCACCACCAGGATGGCCACCGACAGAACCAGCTTGTTCGCGGTGCCGAACAGCTGTATCGCCCACTCCTTGACCGGGCCTGGCGTCAGCTCGATGAACGCAGATCCGACCGCGGTACGCACATCGGCCTCGGGGCCGAACGCGGCACCGAGCAGTTGCGCGACACCGACGGCGACAGCTGCTGCGGCGATGCCGCCCGCCGCGCGCGGGCCGTCTTCGCTCATGTCGCCAAGCTACCGCCGGGACGTACCCGAAAGCCTTACCGAACTATGTCATCCGCTAGGTTGCTTTACAGTTCGACCACAGTTTGGAAAGTCCAGATAAGCCCTGGAACAGTCCTGGGAGAGTCACGGAAAGGGAGCTAGATGGAGATTGAGGGCAAGAAGGCCGTCGTCGTCGGGGGCGCGTCCGGGTTCGGTCGAGCGACCGCGGAGGCGCTGGCCAAGCGTGGCGCGGCCGTCGCCGTGCTGGACCGTCCCCAGTCCAACGGCAAGGACGTCGCCGCCGAGATCGGTGGCAGTTTCCACGAGGTCGACGTCACCGACTTCGAGGGCACCGAAACCGTGCTCAACGCAGCCGTCGACGCCCTCGGTGGCCTGCACATCGCGGTCACCACCGCCGGCGGCGGGATCGCCGAGCGCACCCTCAAGAAGGACGGCCCGCACAGTCTCGACTCGTTCCGCAAGAGCATCGACCTCAACCTCATCGGCACCTTCAATGTGAGCCGGCTCGCTGCGTGGCACATGTCGAAGAACGATCCCGTCGATGAGGCGGCCGAGGAGCGCGGCGTCATCATCAACACCGCGTCCATCGCGGCGTTCGAGGGTCAGATCGGGCAGGTCGCCTACACCGCCTCGAAGGCGGCGATCGCCGGAATGTGCCTGACCATGGCCCGTGACATGGGAAGCCTGGGTATCCGCGCGCTGGCGATCGCGCCGAGTCTGTTCGCCACCGGGCTGACCGAGGGCATCCCGGATGAGTACGTGTCGATGCTGACAAAGGATGCGGCGTTCCCCAAACGGCTCGGCAAGCCCGAGGAGTACGCCAAGCTCGCGCTGGCGATCGTGGAGAACCCGATGCTCAACGGACAGTGTCTGCGGCTGGACGCGGGACAGCGCTTCGCCCCCAAGTAAAAGGGTGATTCGGCGGGGGCGGCGTCGCTCGTCGACGTGTTCTGATCGGGGCCACCCACGCTGAATTCGCTGGCAGGATGACGGGATGCCCGTTGACGTGATGCTCACCGAGACCGACCAGGAAGCATTGCAGCGCTGGGTACAACGGACCGGGATCGGCAGATCGGTGACCGATGTCGAGCCGCTGACCGGTGGCTCGCAGAACATCGTCGTGCGACTCCGGATCGACGGCCAGCCGATGGTGCTACGCCGCCCGCCCGAGCATCCCCGCCCGACCAGCGACAACACGATGCGCCGCGAGATCGCGGTACTGAGCACGTTGGCCGGGTCCGATGTGCCGCATCCGGAGCTGATCGCCGGCTGCGAGGACCTCGACGTGCTCGGAGTGGTGTTCTACCTGATGGAGGCCGTCGACGGGTTCAACCCGGGCACCGACGTCGACGCCGCGTACGTGCGGGATGCCGGCATGCGACATCGCGTCGGTTTGTCCTACGCGGCCAGTCTGGCCCGGCTGGGCCGGGCGGCGTGGCAGGACCGTCCTCTCGCCGAGCTCAAACGCCCGGGATCCTTTCTGGCGCGCCAGGTTCCGCAGTTCATGCGGTTGTTGGAGAGCTACCGCCACGAGCGCTACGAACCCGAGTCGTTCCCGTCGGTGCATCCGCTGGCCGAATGGCTGGAGGCCAACCGGCCCCCGGACGCCGAGCCCGGGATCATGCACGGCGACGCTCACCTGAACAACGTGCTGCTGCGCCGGGAGGTGCCCGAGCTCGCGGCGTTCATCGATTGGGAGATGTGCACGGTCGGGGACCCGCTGCTGGACCTGGGCTGGATTCTGATCTGCTGGCCGCAAGGCCCCAACCCGATCGACGCCGGCGCCGAACTGGGTGCGCTGGGCGGTCTGGCGACCCGTGCGGAGTTGCTCGAGGCCTACCGGGACGCGGGCGGGCGTCCGACCGATCGGCTGGACTGGTACCTGGCGATGGCGTGTTTCAAGCTGGCCATCGTCATCGAGGGCACGTGGTCGCGCTACCTCGCCGGCCAGGCCAGCTCCGAAGCCGGCGAGCGCCTGCACGCCTCGGCGGTCAACCTGATCGAGCTGGGCACCCGGGTGACACGGGACGACAACCCGTTCTTGTGAACCGGCTTGCGACCGTCACCGGTAGGCGTCCCACCCCAGCTTGATCGCCAGCGCGAGTCCGGCCAGCCCGATGGCGAACCGCATCGGCCGCACCGGTGCGTGGCGCACGATGATCGGACCGAGGCGCGCACCGAGCAGGCAGCCGAGGCCCAGCGCGGCCACCGCGCCCCACTGCACCGGTGCGATCACGGCGAAGATGACCGCGGCCACGCCGTTGGCGACGCCGAGGATGACGTTCTTGGCGGCGTTGGCGTGGGCCAGTCGCTCGTCGCCGACCCGGAGTAACAAGGCCAGCAGCAGCACGCCCGCGGCGGCGCCGAAGTAGCCACCGTAGATACAGATCGCGAAGATCGCCATCGCCTGGGCCGCGACCTGCACCGTGTGCCGGTTGTGGTTGGACACCCGCGAATAACGCGTGGGCCGTACCGGGATCAGGATCGCCACGGCGGCGAACCCCAGCAACAGCGGCACGAGCCGTTCGAAGCCCTCGGCCGGAGTGGACAGCAGCAGCGCCGCACCGACGACACCGCCCAGCGCCGCCACCGGCAGCATGCGACGCAAAGACGTGCCCTGACCCGCCAGTTCGGGTCGCGAGCCCACCACCGAGCCGACCCCGTTGAACACCAGCGCCACGGTGTTGGTGACATTGGCGGTGATCGGCGGCAGCCCGACGGCGAGCAGCGCAGGGTAGGTGGCGACCGACGCGAGACCGGCGATGCTTCCGGTCAATCCACCGAGAATTCCGGCCGCGAACAGCAGCACCGCTTGCGACCAGGACACCGGCACATTGTGACAACCCGATCCCGCAGTCAGCCCGTCGGCAATATGTGTTTGCGCTCACCGCCACCCGGGGGTGTAGCATCTCAGCCGTGCCGAGTCGACTCGTAGTAGCAACCCGCAGCGGGGTCTGATCCTGACCGACCCCTCGCTGTGGGTCGTCGCTACTTCGTCGGTCACTTCCTCTCCCGAAGGCCGGCACCCATGAATTCTTTGATCGCCTCGCCCGCCATTGCGTCGCCACGCACCGTGACGCCTTTTGCGACACACATCGATCATCCGATGCCGCGTGCGCTGCGGGAGCACGCCGCGACCAAGACGTTCGACGAGTTCGTCGACGAATACGCATCGACCGCCGGACCGGTGCGACTGGGCCAGTGGTCGTGCGACGACGAGAAGCGCCCTGCCCGCCGGATCGGACCGCAGGCCCGCACCTACCAGGCGACGTTGGCGCTGGGGAACTCCATCGAAACCTCCCGGGCCGCGGCGACCGGCCCCGTCGCCGCGTTGACCGCGATGCTCTACGAGCGGGGGATCGCCGTCGAGATGACCGCGTTTCACCAGCTCCCGGCCGGTGAGTACACCGCGACGTTCATCCGGGGGTGCGACGGCACCCGCACCGAGTGGGCGATGGGCTGGTCAGCCGACCCCACCCAGTCCGCCCTGCGAGCAGTGATCGCCTGCGCGAACCGGTTGCTCGCGTCGGCCTGAACTCGCCGCCGCAGCGCCCAGGCCCCGAGAACTCAGTGCAGCGGACGCAGGACGATGGGCATGCCGTCGACCGGGACGGCCATGCCGCCGTAGTCGTAGCGCGGCGTGTATCCCGGATGCGTGAGCTCGAGGCGGTACTTGCGCAACAACCGGTGCATGACGGTCTTGATCTCCAGCTGACCGAACACCATGCCGATGCACTTGTGGGCGCCGCCGCCGAACGGGGCGAACGCGTAACGGTGCTTCTTGTGCTCGTTGCGCGGTTCGGCGAAGCGTTCGGGATCGAACTTCTCCGGGTCGGTCCACAACTCGGGGAGACGGTGGTTCAGCGCCGGCCACGTCATGACCGCGGTGCCCTCGGGGATGTAGTACCCCAACAGGTCGGTGTCGCGCACGGCCTGGCGGAAGTTGAAGGGCAGCGGGGTCTGCATCCGCAGCGCCTCGTTGATCACCAGATCGTAGGCCTCGAGCTTGTCGAGCGCCTCGATGTCCAGCGGGCCATCTCCGATGCGCTCGGACTCCTCGCGCAACCTCTCCTGCCACAGCGGGTTGGCCGCGAGGTGATAGGCCATCGTGGTCAGCGTCGACGTTGAGGTGTCGTGCGCAGCCATCATCAAAAAGATCATGTGGCTGACGACATCGTCGTCGGTGAAGCTCTGGCCGTCCTCGTCCTGCGCGTGGCACAGCACGCTGAACATGTCGGTGCTCTCCGAGCGCCGCTTCTCGCCGATACGCGCGTTGAAGTACTCCTCCAGCGTCTTGCGCGCCTTGATGCCGCGCCACCAACTCAGCGGTGGCACCGGTTTGCGCACGATGGCGTTGCCCGCCCGCGTGGTGGTGGTGAATGCCTCATTGACCGTGGTGACAAGTTCCTTGTCGGTGCCGGCCTGATGCCCCATGAACACCACCGACGCGATGTCGAGGGTCAGCTCCTTGACGTGGGGATAGAACAGGAAGCGAGGATCGTCGGCGACCCAGTCGTGGGCGATCACGGATGAGGCCACCGAGTCGATGTGCTCGACGTATCCGGTCAGGCGGCTGCGGGTGAATGCCTCCTGCATGATCCGGCGGTGGTACATGTGATCGTCGAAGTCGCGCAGCATGAGCCCGCCCTCGAAGAACGGCCCAATCACGGGATCCCAGGCGCGCTGTGAGAAGTCCTTGTTGCGGTTGGAGAAGACGGCCTGCGTGGCGTCGGGTCCCAGCGCACCCACCGCGGGCAGTACCTGCGAGCCCGAGTAGTAGATGGGGCCCCACTTGCGGTACTGGTGCAGGATGAAGTCCGGTCCGCCGCGGAACATCTCGATCATGTGAGCGAGGATCGGCAGACCCTGGTCGCCCTTCACGGCCTTGAGGCCACTGCCGGCCGGTGGCTCGGCCAGCGTGATCTCCTTGAAATCGTGCGCCAGCAGGCGCTTCTCCACCGAACCCATCCCCGGGATGGTCACCGGGGTCGGCTTCAGCCGTCGTTTGGCCTGGTCAATCCAGTAATCAGTGCTGCTGATCGTCGTCATCACACGCTCCTGAGCGGGCATACTGTGGTCGATGTCACCTGCGCTCATCCTGGTAGCCCGACTTGACGCATGTCAAGTTTGGCCGGGCGCGAGTCGTGGTGCGAAGGTCTAGGCCATGACTGCCGAACCCAACGACACCCGCCAGAGCCGCGGCGACCGGCAGCGTGAGGCGATCATCACTGCGGTCCGCGAGCTGCTCGAGGAGCGCTCGTTCGCAGAGCTGTCCGTCAGCACCATCAGCGAGCGGGCCGGCGTCGCACGTTCGGGCTTCTACTTCTACTTCGAGTCCAAATACGCCGTGCTCGCGGTGATCGTCGCCGACGCGATGGAAGAGCTCGACAAGCTCACCCACGATTTCGCCCCGCGAGAGCCGGACGAGTCCCCCTCGGAGTTCGCCGAACGCATGGTGGGTTACGCCGCGGCAGTGTTCGCGTCGAACGACCCGATCATGGCTGCGTGCAGTCTGGCTCGCAGCACCGACGCGCAGATCCGCGAGATCATGGACGACTTCCAGGACACCGTGGTCGACAAGATCGTCGGCCTGGTCAGTCAGGACACCGGCGCGCGGCCGGTGTCACCGGACATCCGGGCGTTGGTGCGGACCCTGACCGCGGTGACGTCGATGACCCTGTCCCACGACAGTGCTTTCGTCGGTCGCGATCAGGACCCTTCGCATGCCGTGGAGATCGTCCAGCGGTTGTGGCAGTACGGCCTGTGGGGCCGTGACGACGTGACGAGCTGATGGTGGGTCGCCGGTAGGGTCGGCTGTCATGGCGCAGCAAAGCGGCTCGAAACGCGGATTCAGCACCGGTTTTGCGGGGAAGCGCTGCTTCCTGACCGGCGCGGCGAGCGGGATCGGCCGTGCGACCGCGCTGAGGCTGGCTGTCGAGGGTGCGGAGCTCTACCTGACCGACCGCAACGCCGAGGGGTTGGCCGCGACGGTCGCCGACGCCCGCGCACTGGGGGCGGTGGTGGCAGCTCACCGCGTGCTCGACATCTCCGACGTCGACGAGGTCGCCGCGTTCGCGGCGGACATCCACGCCAGTGGGCCCGCGATGGACGTGGTGATGAACATCGCCGGGGTGTCGGCCTGGGGCACGGTGGACAAGCTGACCCATCGGGACTGGAAGTCGATGATCGACATCAACCTGATGGGCCCGATCCACGTCATCGAGAACTTAGTGCCGCCCATGATCGAGGCGCGCCGCGGCGGGCACCTGGTGAACGTGTCGTCGGCGGCCGGGCTGGTCGCTCTGCCCTGGCATGCCGCCTACTCGGCGAGCAAGTACGGCCTGCGCGGTCTCTCGGAGGTGTTGCGGTTCGATCTCGCCCGTCACCGCATCGGGGTGTCCGTCGTGGTGCCCGGGGCGGTGCAGACCCCGCTGGTGGACACCGTGCACATCGCCGGGGTCGACCGCGAGGATCCGCAGGTACGCAAGTGGACCGGACGGTTCTCCGGTCACGCGGTGTCCCCGGAACACGCCGCCGAGAAGATCTTGCGGGGCGTCGCCAAGAACCGGTACCTGATCTACACCTCGCCCGACATCCGCGCGCTGTACCTGTTCAAGCGGACGATGTGGTGGCCCTACAGCATCGCGATGAAGCAGGTGAATCTCGTATTCACCCGGGTGTTGAGGCCGAAGAAGGCGAAGCCGCAACGGCGTTGACGCCGAAGCCGCAACGCCGCTGAGGTTCAGCGCGTGCCCCAGTCCCACGGCGGTGTGGTGAGCAGCCCCTGCTCGGCGATCCGGGTTTCGCCCCAGTCTTTGTAGAGTTCGAGCTCCCATGCGTCACTGTCCTCGGAGCCGAGCGGTGCGGCGTCCAAGCACTCGCGCAGCGTCGGCGAGTGCGTCACGACGATCAGCTGGGTGCGGGTGGCGGCCGACGCGATCAGCGCCGCCAGGGGCCGGACCAATTCGGGATGCAGAGAGGTCTCGGGCTCGTTGAGCACCATCAGCGAGGGTGGCTGCGGGCTCAACAGCGCAGCCGCCCACAGTAGAAAACGTAACGTGCCATCAGAGATCTCGGCGCTGCGCAACGGGCGCAGCATGCCCCGCTGGTGCAGCTGCAGGTCGAACAGGCCATCGTTGACCGCCACCGACACCGTCGCACCATCGAACGCGTCGGCCACGGCGCGGGCGAGATCATCGGTGCCGGTCTCGATGATCGTCTGCACGGCCGCGGCCAGGTCGGCGCCGTCATCGGCGAGCACCGGGGTCCGGGTGCCGACCTGAGGCCGTCGCGACGGCGCGTGGGTGTCGGCCCGGAAGCCGTCGTAGAACCGCCAGTCGCGCAGTCGCTCCCGCACCATGACCAGCTCCGGGGCCGCGCCCGCCCAGTCGGCCAGGACACTTCGATGCGCAGGCAGGTCGCGGACGAGCTCGTCGAAGCCGTGTCCGGCATCGGCTGCGACCTCGACGTATCCGCGCGTCCTGCGCACCAGCGTCGTCGCGCGCCGGGCCGCGGGCCCGGAGAAGATCACCTCGCGTTTGACCTCGGGGTCGCGTCCGAATGCGGTCTCCTTGGCCTGCGGCAGGCCCAGATCCACCAGATAGCCGAAATCGTCGGAGGCGTAACCGAGTTCGATGGACACCGAACGAGTACGGGGACCGCCTTCGGCGGTACCGGTCCGACGCGCACCACCGAGGTGTTCCGGGCCGGCCCACAACGCCGAAGCGACGCCGCCCTCACGGGCGAAGGACCCGATCACCTCGCCACGCCCACAATCGGCCAGCAGGCGCAGTGCCCGGTACAGCGACGACTTGCCGGTGCCGTTGGCGCCGGTGACGACGGTGAGCCTGCGCAGCGGCACCACCAACTCGCGCAACGACCGGTAGCCCCGGATCGCGACCGTCTGCAGCATGGTTGCGACGCTAGCGGTCCCCGGCGACATCACCGGCGACCACTCTGGGGGCTGCCGTGGGGGCGGGCATCGCCAACTCCAGTCGCACTCCGAGCAGGCGCACCGGCCGGTCCAGCTCGAACAGATCGAGCAGCGCCAGAGCCGTGGTGACGATCGAGCCGGGGTCGGTGGTGGGCACGTCGAGCTTGCGGATCCTGGTACGGGTGAAGAATGTGGCGGTGCGGACGGTGACCGCGACGCGGGTGACGGTGCGGTGCTGTTCGACGACCTCGGCCAGTGTGCGGTGGGCGAGGTCGGTGACTGCGTCGGCCATCTCGGCGCGGTCGGTGAGATCGGCGGGGAAGGTGACGACATGGCTGCGTGAACGTGGCACCCACGGTTTCGCGCTGACCGTGTCCTCACCGCCGCCCTTAGCCAGCAGCAGGATCCACAGCCCCGTCGTCGGGCCGAATGCCGACGTCAGGATCGCCGCGTCCGTACCGGCCAACTCGGCGACGGTGGTGATACCCATGGCGGCGAGTTTCTTCGCGGTCTTCGGTCCGACGCCCCACAGCGCGTCGACAGCACGGTCACCCATGGTGGCCATCCAGTTCTCGTCGGTCAGGGCGTAAATGCCCGCCGGCTTGCCGAATCCGGTGGCGACCTTCGCGCGCTGCTTGTTGTCGCTGATCCCCACCGAACATGTCAGACCGGTCTCGGCGGTGACGAGTTCCTGGATGCAACCGGCGAGGTCGACGGCTTCGCGCAGCTCGACGAGGTCACCGCCCACATAGGCCTCGTCCCACCCCCACACCTCGACAGGATGGCCCAGGTCGCGCAGCAGACCCATCACCTGCTCGGAGGCGGCGTCGTAGGCCGCGGGATCGGACGGCAGGAATGTCGCGTCGGGACAGCGCCGGGCGGCCCTCCGGAGCGGCATGCCGGCATGGACGCCGTAGGTACGTGCCTCGTAGGAGGCACACGTGACCACCTTGCGCGGCTCGGACGGGTCGCCGCTACCGCCGACGATGACCGGCAGGCCGGCGAGTTCGGGATGGCGCTGCAGCTCGACCGAGGCGAGGAAAGCGTCGACGTCGACGTGTAGGATCCACGGTCCGCCGGCGGGGGTCATGTCCCGCAGAGCTTGCGCGCCACCGTCTCCCACGCATCACCGAGGTCGGCCAGGCTGCGGCCGCGGTCGGTGAGCTCGTGCCGCACGTAATCGGCGTCGAGCAGGTCGAGCAGTGCGGTGGCCTGGGTGTCGAGATCTCCGGATGTGCCCGCGCTCTCGAGCAGCAGCCGGATATGGCTGTGGTGCAAGGTCATCGGCGCGTTGAACCGCATCTGCGGATCACGGTTGACGTCGGAGAGCAGGGCATGGTGGGTGTCGACGAACTTCAGGCGTTCGCGACCGTAGGCGAGCAGGCGCTGGAGGGGAGGTGCGCCCGGACCCAGAGGCGGAGGACCGAACAGGATGGCCTGCTGCTGGGCCTTCTCGTCCTCGTCGAGGAGCACCACCATCAAGCCGGCGCGGCTGCCGAAGCGGCGAAACAGCGTGCCCTTGCCCACACCGGCCGCCGCGGCGATGTCGTCGGTGGTGACCGCCTCGGCGCCGCGCTGGTCGACCAGCCGGCGCGCGGCCTGCAGTAGCAGCGCCCGGTTGCGGGCGGCGTCGCCCCGCTCGGGCGGGCCGGCTTCGCTCACCGTCAGCGTCGGCAACCGGTCAGACACAGGCACCTGACAACTCTATCCCAGCCGGAATAATTCGGACTCAAGTCCGGTTAGTGGGGACGATGACGAGCGAGTGGAGGGTGGACGTGACGGAGAACGCGAACGCGACGGTGCTGGTGCTGGTGGGAAGCCTGCGGGCTGCCTCGGTCAACCGCCAACTGGCGGAACTGGCCGCGGAATCGGCGCCGGCCGGCGTGCAGGTGACAGTATTCGACCGGCTCGGCGCGGTTCCCTTCTACAACGAGGACATCGACGGACCGGCCGTGCCGGAACCGGCGCGGGCGCTGCGCGAAGCCGGCGCGCACGCCGACGCCGTACTGGTCGTCACTCCCGAATACAACGGCAGCGTGCCCGGGGTGTTGAAGAATGCGATCGATTGGTTGTCCCGCCCGTTCGGCGACGGGGCGATCAAGGGCACGCCGCTGGCCGTCGTCGGCGCGGCGCACGGCCGTTACGGCGGCGTCTGGGCACACGACGAGACCCGCAAGTCCTTCGGCCTCGCCGGTGCGCGGGTGGTCGAGGACCTGAAGTTGTCGTTGCCGACCGCCGAGCTGGGGGACCGGCATCCGCGGGAGAACGCCGAGGTCACCGGCCGCCTGCGCGACATCGTGGGCAAGCTGCTGGCCGAGGCCGACTGACGCTCATCGTCCGAGTCGACGTTGCCGCCTCTGGCCCGGTGGCCCCGCTGGGACGCCACCGAGTGGAGTGCGCAGGTGGCTGAACGCGGCAAATGCTGCCTACCTCTCACGGTCCGGTGGCGGCGAAGTGTTTGCTGTGCGGTTCCGGCGGCGGGACCTGGGGTCCGTGTCGTGTCGGTGGCTACTGCTACACATCCCTTGTGGCTTCCCGACACGCCGATGTGACGCGCGACACGCCGGATGCCGCGCTGGTCGCAGGCTTACGACCTGGGAATTTCAGAAATGTCATTCAGAACATCTTGTATCCCTTCGTAATGTCGGACACTAGGTGTAGTGTTTCGAACACCGACGGACCCCCAAGATCTGGTGGTCGGCCGGAGTCACCAGATCCGGCGGAGTCGGCCTACCGGCCCGGCGGAGCGTGGCCCGGACGGCCAGGAATTTCACGGGCCGACGGGCCGCTGAACCTCAGTGGGACGCACCATCCGACCAGTTGCCAGCACCAGCCGTTGACTCGCCTCATTCTCGACAGGAGCCGTAGCGCAGATGACTCAGCCCGCATCCGTCACCGTGTACACCAAGCCCGCCTGCGTGCAGTGCAACGCGACCTACAAGGCCCTCGACAAGCAGGGCATCGCCTATGACGTCGTCGACATCAGCCTCGACGACGAAGCCCGCGACTACGTGATGGCGCTGGGCCACCTGCAGGCGCCCGTGGTGGTCGCGGGCGGCGAGCACTGGTCGGGCTTCCGTCCCGATCGGATCAAGGCGCTCGCCGGCGTCGCCGCAGCGTCTGCCTGATCCGTCCCCCTGCCGGCGGGCCCGGAACCGATCTCGAGGAGTCATTGTGAGTCATCTCGTCTACTTCTCCAGCGTGTCCGAGAACACCCACCGCTTCGTCGTGAAGCTGGGGCTGCCCGCCGAGCAGGTCACCAGAATCCCGCTGCACGGGCGCATCGAGGTCGATGAGCCCTACGTGCTGGTGGTGCCCACCTACGGCGGTGGGAAGGCCACGCCGGACATCAACAGCGGTGGCTATGTGCCCAAGCAGGTCATCGCGTTTCTGAACAACGAGCACAACCGGTCGTTGCTCCGCGGCGTCATCGCCGGGGGGAACAACAATTTCGGCGCCGAGTTCGCCTATGCGGGCAACGTGATCTCCCGCAAGTGTGCGGTGCCGTACCTCTATCGCTTCGAACTCATGGGAACCCCGGACGACGTGGATGCCGTCCGTGCCGGACTGGAAGATTTCTGGAAGGAACAGACGTGCCACCAACCGTCACAGCTGCAGAGCCTGTAACCACCGACGGCGCGCACGCGCTTCCGGGCGAAACGGATTACCACGCGCTCAACGCGATGCTGAACCTGTACGACGCCGAGGGCAGGATTCAGTTCGACAAGGACGTGCTCGCCGCCCGCGAGTTCTTCCTGCAGCACGTCAACCAGAACACCGTGTTCTTCCACAATCAGGACGAGAAGCTCGACTACCTGGTCCAGAAGAACTACTACGAGCGCGAGGTGCTCGACCAGTACTCCCGCAACTTCGTCAAGACGCTGCTGGATCGCGCGTACGCCAAGAAGTTCCGGTTTCCGACCTTTCTCGGCGCGTTCAAGTACTACACGTCCTACACCCTGAAGACCTTCGACGGGAAGCGCTACCTGGAGCGCTTCGAGGACCGCGTCGTCATGGTGGCCCTGTCGCTGGCGGCGGGTGACACCACGCTGGCCGAGCGACTGGTCGACGAGATCATCGACGGCCGCTTCCAACCCGCCACCCCGACGTTCCTCAACGCCGGCAAGAAGCAGCGCGGTGAGCCGGTGAGCTGCTTCCTGCTGCGCATCGAGGACAACATGGAGTCCATCGGGCGCTCCATCAACTCGGCGCTGCAGCTGTCCAAGCGTGGCGGCGGGGTTGCGTTGTTGCTGACCAACATTCGCGAGCACGGCGCACCGATCAAGAACATCGAGAACCAGAGCTCGGGTGTCATCCCGATCATGAAGCTGCTCGAGGACTCGTTCTCCTACGCCAACCAGCTCGGTGCCCGTCAGGGTGCCGGAGCGGTGTACCTGCACGCCCACCATCCCGACATTTACCGGTTCCTGGACACCAAGCGGGAGAACGCCGACGAGAAGATCCGGATCAAGACACTGAGCCTCGGCGTCGTGATCCCGGACATCACGTTCGAGCTGGCCAAGAAGAACGAGGACATGTACCTGTTCTCGCCCTATGACGTCGAGCGGGTCTACGGCATCCCGTTCGCCGACGTCTCGGTCACCGAGAAGTACCACGAGATGGTCGACGACAGCCGCATCCGCAAGACCAAGATCAAGGCCCGCGAGTTCTTCCAGACGCTCGCCGAGCTGCAGTTCGAGTCGGGCTACCCGTACATCATGTACGAGGACACGGTGAACCGGGCCAACCCCATCGACGGCAAGATCACCCACTCCAACCTGTGCTCGGAGATCCTGCAGGTCTCGACGCCCTCGGAGTTCAACGACGACCTGTCCTACGCCAAGGTGGGCAAGGACATCTCGTGCAATCTGGGGTCGCTGAACATCGCCAAGGCGATGGACTCACCGGACTTCGCGCAGACCATCGAGGTGGCCATTCGGGCGCTGACCGCGGTGAGCGACCAGACGCACATCACGTCGGTGCCGTCGATCGAGCAGGGCAACAATGACTCTCACGCCATCGGTCTCGGGCAGATGAACCTGCACGGCTATCTGGCGCGTGAGCACATCTTCTACGGCTCCGAAGAAGGTGTGGACTTCACCAACATGTACTTCTACACCGTGCTCTACCACGCGCTGCGGGCATCGAACCGCATCGCGATCGAGCGGGGGACCCACTTCAAGGGCTTCGAGCGCTCGAAGTACGCCAGCGGCGAGTTCTTCGACAAGTACACCGCTCAGGTGTGGGAGCCCAAGACCGACAAGGTGCGCGCGCTGTTCGCCGATGCCGGCATCCGCATCCCGACCCAGCAGGACTGGGAGCGGCTCAAGGAATCGGTGCAGGTCCACGGCATCTACAACCAGAATCTGCAGGCGGTCCCGCCGACCGGATCGATCAGCTACATCAACCACTCGACCAGCTCGATCCACCCGATCGCCAGCAAGGTCGAGATCCGCAAGGAAGGCAAGATCGGCCGCGTCTACTATCCGGCGCCGTACATGACCAACGAGAACCTGGAGTACTTCCAGGACGCCTACGAGATCGGCTACGAGAAGGTCATCGACACCTACGCCGCGGCCACCCAGCACGTCGACCAGGGGCTGAGCCTGACGCTGTTCTTCAAGGACACCGCCACCACCCGCGACGTGAACAAGGCGCAGATCTACGCGTGGCGCAAGGGCATCAAGACGCTGTACTACATCCGGCTGCGTCAGATGGCTTTGGAGGGAACCGAAGTCGAGGGCTGCGTGTCCTGCATGCTGTGACCCGCGAAAGTGCACACACGGTAGTGCCGAGTCGCCTCGCGCTACCGTGCGCGCACTCTCGGCAGCCGGTGAAGTCGCGATGACCGATTCTTCAGACTATCCACTGACACCGATCCAGCAACGTGCGTGGCTGAACTACATGCGCGTCTATCATCGGCTCGAGTACGAGATGAACCATCACCTCCGGGCCGAATGCGGACTCTCGCTGTACGACTACACGGTGCTCAACGCGCTGTCGCGCGCACCGGACCGCCGCCTACAGGTGACATCGCTGGCGACGGTGATCGGGTGGGAGCGCAGCCGACTGTCGCACCACCTCGTGCGGATGGCGAGACGTGGCCTCGTCGACCGTTTGGCGTCGGAAACCGATGGTCGGGGCACGTTCATCGTCCTGTCTGAGCAGGGCTGGGACTTGCTCGTGCGCGCCGCTCCGGTGCATGCCGAGTGGGTGCGTCGTACCTTCTTCGCCGACCTGGATCCCGAGCGCGAGGAAACCCTCGCCGACATCCTCGCCACCGTGCACGAGGGATTGTTGCGCGAGGGTACTCTGCCGCGTCCGGACGTCTAGACCTGGTTGATGCCACCGTCGACGACGACCTCGGAACCGGTCATGAAACTGCTTGCGTCCGAGGCGAGAAACACGACCGCCGCGGCCAACTCCTCGGGGTCGCCGATGCGCTTCATCGGGTTCGACGCCAGGCCGTCCAACATGCCCTGGCGCTGCTCCTCGTCGGCCTCCAAGCCGTGCAGCCCCGGTGTCATGATCGGACCGGGAATGACGGTGTTGACGCGGATTCCGCGGTCGGCCAGCTCCGTCGCCCAGGTTCGACCGAACGACCGGATCGCGGCTTTGGACGCGGCATAGGCGCCGAACGCCGGGGTGCCACGGGTGGCCGCACTGGAACCGGCCAGCACGATCGAGGCGCCGGGGGAGAGCAGCGGCAGCGTCTTCTGCACCGTGAACACCGTCCCGCCGACGTTGCGATTGAACGTGTCGGCGAGGTGCTCGGGGGTTTCCTCCTCGAGAGTCACGTACTCACCGCCGCCGGCGTTGGCAAAGACGATGTCGAGTCCGGTACCGCCCTCGCGAATGACATCGATCAATCGGTCCAGATCCGCCGATGCGGTGACGTCACTGGCCACACCGACCACGCCGCTTCCGAGGGACGTGGCGGCATCCTGGACCCGCTGTTCGGTGCGACCCGTGATGAACACCTTCGCCCCTGCATCGGCGAACGCCCGGGCGGTCGCGTAGCCGATGCCCGACGTACCGCCGGTGACCAGTGCTGTTTTTCCTGCAAGTGGGGACATCTCATGCTCCTGTTGTCGGGGAACGTCCGTCGCGTTCCGCCCGGCACAACAAGGTGACATGTCACGTTATTTCCCGTGGTGTGAAAGGGCGCCCGTGCCTTGCCCCTGGGCCGGTCGACTCAGGATTAGACGGGCGATGCTGGATCGGCCCTCACCGGGTCTTGTCCGCGCGTTGTGCTTTCAGGCGTCTCTCCTCGCGCAGCACGTTCTGGTAGCTCTCTCGTTCGGCGACCAGCCACTCCGGCTTATCGTCGAGCAGCGCATCGATCTGCTCGGTGGTCAGTGCCTCGGTGACCCCGCCCCGCGCGAGGCCGGCGATCGACACGCCCAGCTTGGCTGCGACGAGGTTCTTCGGGTGCGGGCCGTCCTTGCGCAGGTCTTTCAGCCACTGTGGGGGATCGGCCTGCAGAGCAGCGAGCTCGTCGCGGGTGATGGGATTCTGCTGGAATTCTTCCGGGGTGGCGGGCAGGTACACGTCGAGCTTCTTCGCCGCGGTGGCGGGCTTCATGGACTGCGAGTTCGGCCTGCTCATGGCTCGAGCCTATCGGTAGCCTGGCGTGGTGACCCGGACCTCGCTCACCGTGGGATACGTCCCGGGAGCAACGCCGGCGAAGTGGGCCCGGACCTGGGCGCAGCGCCGCCCGGAGGCACTGCTGGAGTTGCGGGCCGTCCAGGCCGCGGACGCGGCGGCCGAGGTGCGGGACGGCGGCGTCGACATCGCCATCCTCCGGCCGCCTGCCGATACCTCCGGGCTGGCGGTCATCCCGCTCTACGAGGAGACCACGGTGGCCGTGGTGCCCACCGATCACGTCCTCAGCGCCGCTGACGAGATCACCGCTGCCGACCTCGCTGACGAACCGACACTGTTGCCGGAGGACGACGTCATCGGCTGGAGGGATGCGCCCGGAGTCTTGCTCGAACACCGGCCTGAAACCACGCTGGCTGCAATCGAACTCGTCGCCGCGGGCCTCGGCGTGCTGATGGTTCCGCAGTCCCTGGCGCGGCTGTACCACCGCAAGGACCTCACCTACCGCGCGATCGCCGATGCGCCCACCTGTCCCGTGGCGCTGGCATTCCCGAAGGGGGAGCAGTCCGAGCTTGTCGAAGAGTTCATCGGGATCGTGCGTGGCCGCAGAGCCAGTTCGTCACGGGGACAAACCGAGTCCGCACCGAAGCGCACCGCGCGGGAGAAGACCCTCGCCAAGCAGGCGGCACGTGCCGCGGCGGGCAAGGTTGCCCGGCGGCCGGGGCGTGCGGGGCGCGGTCGACGCTGAACTCAGCATCGACGCTGCGGTGAGATTGCCGTTGTTGTCGAGAACGCGAACTCACCGCAGTTTCGTCGGAGTTGTCAGAGCGTCAGCGTGCCGTCGTCATTGATGGTCCAAAACGGGTTCATCGCGACTTCCCAGACGTGCCCGTCGGGGTCGGCGAAATACCCCGAATAGCCGCCCCAGAATACCTTTTCGGCCGGCTTGAGGATGGTCGCACCGGCGGCCGCCGCCTGGGTGAGCACCATGTCGACGTCGGCTTCGGTGCGCTCGTTGATCGCGATGGTGATGCCGCTGAACTGGCCGTCGACGGGATGACGCGCATCCTCGGCGAGATCATGGCGGCCGAACAGCGCCAACGCCACACCCGGCAGCTGATAGAACACCACGCCCACGGGAGCGTCCTTGGCCTCCCATCCGAGCCCTTCCTCGTAGAAGCGGCGGGCCCGCGGGAGGTCGTCGACGCCCAAGGTGATCAGGCTGATGCGTTGCTCCATGGCGGCGACGCTACGCCCGCGCTGTGACAGGCCAGACCCTTGGAGCTTCGGTCCGTCCTCCAACCTCCGCGGCCTGCACGTATTTCCCGTGGCCCGCCTGGCATCTGGGTTTGCCGACCAGGATGCTGACGATGACGTGGCCCGGCCCCGGTCAACCGGTGTACCACCCGAGAGAGCTGTGGATATCGCGCCACGTTGGGACAAGTGTCGATGTCGTCATTTATCCCGCCACGGCTCCGGGTCGCGTCTAGCATCTTTGCCATGCTGGTCGACGGAGCCGGGGGGCTCCCTGCCGCGGAATCGGAGACGCCGGTCGACCTGATCCGGACGATGTTGAGTGTGCTTCGGCGTCGCTTGGGCCTGGAGACGGCATGGCTGTCGTCGTTTCGCGACGACGTCCAGGTGTTCGAGGTGCTCGACGGGAATCCCGAAGCGATGGGCCTGTCGCGCGGCGCGGGCGCCTCGCTGGCCGGCTCGTACTGTGTGCGCGTCATCGACGGCCGTCTGCCCTCCGTCATCCCCGACACCTCGGTCAACGAGACGACCGCGATCCTGCCCATCACGGGTGAGTTGGATCTGGGCGCCTACGTGGGTGTGCCGGTACTGGGACCTGACGGCTCAGCCCTGGGCATGGTGTGCGCGGTGAGCCGACAGGCCAGCCCGCATCTGGTCGAGCTCGACCTGCGCATCGTCGAACGCGTCGCCGAGCTCATCGGCTTGCTCATCGAACCGCCGCCAGCTGCCGCCCGCACTCCTGATCGTCATGCGGCCGTCCGGCGGGTGGTGACAGACCACGACTTCGAAGTGGTCTTCCAGCCCGTCTACGACGTCCACAGCGCCATGGTGGTGGGTCTGGAAGCGCTGGCCCGCTTTCCCTGCGAGCCATTCAGGCCCGACGCATTCCTGGCCCAAGCCGCCTCGCTCGGCCTGGGGATCGAACTGGAGACGGCGATTCTGGAACGGGTGCTGTCGTTGCTGGCACAGCTACCCGACAACGTGTTCATCGCGGTCAACATCTCGCCCGCGGCAGTGCAGCACGCGCCCTGGGCAGAGCTTCTCGACCGCGTGGACCCTTCGCGAATCGTCTTGGAGATCACCGAACATGCCGCCGTCGAGAACTACGGTGCTCTCGACGACGCATTGGACGCATGCCGCGCAAGAGGCGTTCGGGTGGCTGTCGACGACGTCGGTGCCGGCTTCTCGTCGTTCTCTCACGTGCTCGAGTTGAACCCCGAATTCGTGAAGATCGACAAGTCGATCATCCGCAATATCGACAGTGACGCTGCGCGACGTCGATTGGCCCAGGCCATCTGCGAATTCGCGGCGCAGACCGGCGCCACCGCCATTGCCGAAGGCGTGGAGACCCAGGCGGAACTCGATGCGGTGGGTGCCGCCGGAATCAGGTGTGCGCAGGGGTACTACCTCGGTCGCCCCAAATCCCACGTTCACGGCTTCGAGTCCGCCGCTGTGTCCGCGATGAGTACCGAGGCAGCTCCGGCGGCGTTGGATCTGTTGGGGGAACGCCGATTCGAGTTGGCGCTGGCTCACTCACCCATCGGGATGGCGGTCGTCGACCTGGACGGCGCGTTCCTGCGCACCAACCGCGCAATGCACGCAATGCTCGGGTACACCAGCCGGGAGATGGCCCGCTTGAACTTTCGGGACATCACCCATCCCGACGATCTCGGTGCGGATCTGTCGCTGATGCACGAGTGCCTCGCCGGCAAGCGGCGCTCCTATCACATCGTCAAGCGCTACATCACCGCCGATGGACATGTCGTGTGGGGTGCGCTCACCGTTGTGCTGGTGTGCGGGCCGTCCGACCGTCCGCACTGCTTCATCTCTCAGATCCTCGATGTGACCGCCGAGCGGGCCAGGGAAGCCGATCTGGTCCGCCGTGCCGACACTGATCCGCTCACCACGATCGCCAATCGTGCCGCCGCCTGGAGCCGCCTCGAAGAGTTGGACGGCCGCGACGCCGGCTACGGCGTCTTGTTCTGTGACATCGAGCGATTCAAGTCGGTCAACGACCGGAGCGGCCACCACGCCGGCGACCACATGCTGGTCGAGGTCGCCGAACGACTGCTGGCCGCCATCGGTCCCGACGATCTGGTGGCTCGCTGGGGCGGCGACGAATTCCTGGTGGTGACCGAGTCCGTCGACGACGACGACCTTGCCCTGCTCACGAGCAGGATCGCCGACCGGATGGAGTGCACACCGGTCACGTTGGCCGATGGCACCGACGTGCCGGTGACGCTGACAATCGGTGTGTGCGCGCATCGTCCGGGCGACGGCCGGTCCATCGACGACGTCCTCGCTCTGGCCGACGAAGCCATGTACCGGAAACGGCGCAGCCGGATCTCACGGCCGCACTGAAGCCGGGGGAGCCGACACGCGGCTGAGGGCCGGGGCAGTCCCGGCCTTGTCAGTACGTGTGCTGGGGCCCCTGCGCCTTCTTGTACAGCGCCTTGAGCATGCGGTCGCGGAACGCGGCGTTGTCGATCAGCTTCACCCCGGCGTTGGCCAGCTTCGGCTGCCCGATCAGCTTGTGCATGTAGCGGCCGCGCTTGTACTCGCGGCCCCACGCCGCCTCCATGCGCAGGGCGTAGTTGGTGAAATCGTCGGGGCCGCCGTTGGTCAGCGCCGCGATCGCGCACTCGCCTGCGGCCAGCCCGGATTCCAGGGCCTTGGAGATCCCGGCGCCCGAGGCCGGCTTACCCGCACCCAGCGAGTCGCCGGTGAACAGCACGCCCGGCCGCCAGGGCGGCCACGCGGTGAATCCCATCGGCAACCGCCAGGCCCGCACGCTCTTGTTCTTCTTCAGTTCCTCGATCGCCGGCAGATCCCATTCGCGCGGCAGGGTTCGCAGGAAGTCGCCCAGGAATTTGGTGGCGTTGATGGACTGCCAGTTCTTGTAGCTGTTGACGTACCCAAGGCCGATGTTGAAGATGCCGTTGCCCATCGGGAACACCCAGCCGTAGCCCGGCAGCTGATCGCCTTCGAACATCAGCTTCAGATAGATGTCCAGCGAGTCGGAATCGGCTCGGTTGGCAGGCATCTCGGAGCGGATCGCGATGGCGGAGTAGCCGTTGTACTCGGAATCCACCTTCAGCGCGCGTTTGATGGGGGAGTAGGCGCCGTCGGCGGCGATGACCGCGTCGCCGTAGACCTTCTCGCCGCTCTTGAGCACGACGCCGATCACCCGGCCGCTGGCGTCCAGCTCGGGCCCGGACACCTCGGCGCCCTGGCGGATCTCTGCGCCTGCCGACTCGGCGTGCTTGAGCAGCACAGTGTCGAGATGCTCTCGACTGACGGTGTGACCGTGGTCGGGCATGCCGGGCCGCTTCGGAAACGACAGCTCCCACTTGCTCGGGCTGAACACCGTCACGCGGTTCACCCGATGGAACGTGGCCACCTCGTCGGCCAGGCCCATCTTCTGCAGGTAGCTGACCGCGCGGGCAGTCAGGCCGTCGCCACACGGCTTCGCGCGCGGGAATTGCGCTTTGTCCAGCACCACCACGTTGGCGCCGGTCTGTGCGGCCTGCCATGCCGCGGCCGAGCCGGAGGGCCCTCCGCCTGCGATGACCAGGTCGTATCGCTGCGTCATACTTCTCGTCTCGTTGAGCGGCTGTCGCTGCGATAGTACCCAAAGCGCGTGATCGCCTCGCGGCGGGCGAACAGCGCTGGTCAGCGTGCCGGTCAGCGCCGTGTCGGCACGGTCAGGCCAGGTCAGCGGTACCTGAACGGGTACAGTGAGCGGGTGCGACGAGGGTCGAGATCACGTTCTGCTGACGAACCGGGTGTCAAGGTCGACGCCCGCAGCGAGCGTTGGCGCGAGCACCGCAAGAAGGTGCGCTCCGAGATCGTCGACGCCGCGTTCCGTGCCATCGACCAACTCGGCCCGGAGGTGTCGCTGCGCGAGATCGCCGAGGAGGCCGGCACGGCCAAGCCGAAGATCTACCGGCACTTCACCGACAAATCCGATCTGTTCCAGGCCATCGGTAAGCGGATGCGCGACATGTTGTGGGGCGCCATCTTCCCGGCCATCGACATCGCCAAGGACCCGGCGCGCGCCATCATCCACCGCGCCGTCGAGCAGTACGTGCGCCTCGTCGACGAGCATCCCAACGTCATTCGCTTCCTCATGCAGGGGCGGTTTGCCGAGCAGAGCGAATCCACCATGCGGGCTCTCAACGAGGGCCGCGACATCACCCTGGCCATGGCCGACATGTTCAGCAACGAGTTGCAGGAGATGGAACTCGACGCGGCGGCCTTCGAGATGGCCGCGTTCGCGACGTTCGGGGCGGCGGCCTCGGCGACCGACTGGTGGCTCGGAGCCGATCAGAACAGCCCGCGGCGGCTGCCGTCGGAGAAGTTCGTCGAGTACCTGACCACGATCATGATGGGTTCGATCAACGGCACCTGCGAGGTGCTCGGCGTTCAGGTCGACCCCGACCTGCCGCTGCATGAGGGTGTGCGCCGCCACGAGCGCGTCGCCTGACCACCAGGCCCCGATTCCCGGTACCGGCGTTCCCCAGTACAGTCGGGTCCATGACCGTCGCTGAACAGGCCGCCGGCACCCCCGCGGTCGACGACCGTGCCCCCGTGCACACCCGCGCGTTGATCATCGGCTCCGGATTCTCCGGGCTTGGCATGGGCATCGAACTGCAGCGCCGCGGCGTTGATTTCCTGATCCTGGAGAAGGCCGACGAGATCGGCGGTACCTGGCGGGACAACACCTATCCCGGTTGTGCCTGCGACATCCCGTCGCACATGTACTCGTTCTCGTTCGAACCGAAACCGGACTGGACGCACATGTGGTCGTTGCAGCCCGAGATCCAGAACTACCTCCTCGGGGTGACCGAGAAATACGGGTTGCGCCGCTACATCCGGTTCGGTGCGCACGTCGACCGGGCCCAGTGGGACGACGACGAGCAGCGCTGGCACGTGTTCACCGACGACGGCGGCGAGTTCATCGCACAGTTCCTGATCTCCGGTGCGGGCGGGCTGCACATCCCGCTGATCCCCGAGTTCGAGGGTCTCGATGACTACCTGGCCGCCGGCGGCGCGGCGTTCCACTCGGCGCAGTGGGACCACGGCGTCGACATCACCGGCAAGCGCGTCGCCGTGATCGGTACCGGCGCCAGCGCGATCCAGATCGTGCCCGAGATCGTCAAAGACGTCGCCGGCCTGCAGCTCTACCAGCGCACCCCCGCCTGGGTGATGCCCCGGCCCAACAACCCGATCCCCGAAGGGATGCAGCGGGTGTTCGCCAATGTGCCGGGCACCCGCGCAGCGATGCGCGCCGGCATCTACTGGATCCACGAAGCGGTCGGTTTCGCGATGACCAAGCAGCCTCGCCTGCTCAAACTCGGTGAGCTGATGGGCAAGTGGAACATCCGTCGCTCGATCAAGGATCGCGAGCTGCGCCGCAAGCTCACCCCCGACTACCGGGCGGGTTGCAAGCGCATCCTCAACTCCGACACCTACTATCGCGGGATCGCGGACCCGAAGACCGAGGTGATCACCGACCGCATCGCGCGGTTCACCCCGACCGGCATCGTGACCGCCGACGGTCGCGAGCGGCCGGTGGACGTGGTGGTCTTCGCGACCGGCTTCCACGTCACCGACTCCTACACCTATG
>MDTD01171940.1_pt1 | contig 27137 bp, 18 predicted proteins | sample 811221 | NCBI WGS metagenome assembly MDTD01 (sample SAMN05326646, study PRJNA326480) | marine metagenome | isolation source: seawater | place: Pacific Ocean: South West | collected 2011 | reverse complement strand
TTATATTCTTTATTTTCCAACGCTTAAGGCGTTATTTGGCATATCTTAGACCAATTTTTATTCATTCATCCTTATTTTTTTTCTTTTTATAATCACTTCTTTTTTTTTGAGGACTTTTTCAACATAATGGGTCATTTATGATCAATCTAAAGTAGAGTCAAAATAGATAATGTGGCAAGGTTATGGGACTAGCGGTTAAATGACTGAACTAACTTGCTCGAAATAAATGACAATTGATCGGATGGGCTTTTTACTAACCAATCATTATTTTTAATTCGAATGATTGGTTAGCCGAGTACGGATAGAATATCATCACGACGCTGATCTTTTCGACACAGTTCATCTGTAGATAAATAATGTTCATTTACAACCAATTCAATAATGCATTGTTTAGAGGGATCGGTTGGGTGAGTAACCAATATATCCATTTGAAAAATACCAGCAATGATGGAATCAATATCTGTTTTACACCCTAAAGACTGAATTACTTTGTTGGCGTTGGTTTGAATGGTGGTTACTTGAGGATGAAGTAACTGATAATTAATTAATCGAATATTGGTTAAAATAGATAAATAAAACGAATATTTGTCTTCAACCTGTAGTACATGGTTTATCTACTTTCAAATTCAACAAATTTATAAGCAGGACGAATCACGCGTCGCCCCGATAAAATTTCTTCAATGCGATGGGCACACCAGCCCGCAGTACGTGCCATTGCAAAGAGCGGCGTATAAATATCCACTGGAATATTTAAGCAATCATAAACGAACCCTGAAAAGAAATCGACATTGGGGGCAATCAATTTATCGGAACCTTTGACTGACTGAAACACCTGTGGGCCCTCTTCTTCAATCAAGCAATAAAGATCAAACTCGTCCGAACGACCCACTTGCTCAGCCAATTCTTTGGCTTTTTCTTTTAAAATAACGGCTCGTGGATCAGACTTTGTATACACCGCATGACCCAATCCATAAATTTTACCGGAATTATCGTACGCTTCTTTTCGAACAATTCTTTCTAAATAGGCACGAACCTCACTGCGATCCGCCCAATTGGATACATGAGATTTAATGTCCGACATCATGTCCATCACCTTCTTATTGGCCGCCCCATGCAACGGCCCTTTTAATGACCCTAAAGCCGCCGTAATTGTACCATAAATATCAGACGCCGATGAAGTCACCACATAGGTCGTAAATGATGAGTTATTTCCACCACCATGCTCCGCATGAAGCAACAACGCCAAATCCAAAATATCGGATTCAAATGAGGTGGGCTTCTTTCCTTGGCGTAACATATATAATAAGGCTTCAGATGTATTCATTGTCGGCTCAGGGACCACCAATTCAGGATTGGTTTCGTACGCCAACAAATACGAATAGGCAACAATCACTGGCAACTTGGATAATATCATTAAACTTTTAAGAAAGTTCTCATACGGATCAATGGTCTCAGGACGCCCATCTTGTGTGTAAAGCGCCGAGACAACCGTTTGAAGTTTATTCATGATATTTTTTGAAGGTAACGCTCGAATTAAATGATCCGTAAATTCCCGGGTTAATGAGCGATGATGGGATAAGAACTGCTGCAATTGATGCATCTCATCTTTGGATGGCACACGACCCGTTAGCAATAAAAAAATAATGTATTCAAACCGTGATAAGCCATTTGTATCCTTAACCAAATCGTGAATAGCACGACCTCGATACTTCAACACCCCATCCGTAGGAACACGAGCACCATTCTGCTGCAAAACTCCCACTACAGATGAAATCCGACTCAATCCAGCCAACACACCACTGCCATCAGCATTTCTTAATCCACGTTTTACATCCAATTGTGAATACATCTCATCAGCGATGGTATTCATCTCAATAATCTCATGTCTTAAATGTTCAAATTCCATAAGTCTCCCTTTTTTTTAACGTACCTTATTATGATACAATTTGACGCCATAAAAACCCAACAATATACTTACACATGCCAAAAAAACAAGTGCAATTGAATCCATAATTAAAGCCCCCATGGAAGGAGTGTTACTGTAACGAGCCAAGGTTTTTAATTGAGCATCAATCATTTGATATTGTTCTAAGTTTTTATCCACCATAAGCGTCAAGGCGTCATGCTTCATGGTAATGGATTGATCCAGCGTTTCAACCACTTGGTTAACCTCTGTTATCATATCATTCAGCTGAGGCAAATCACTCGAATTAACCAATGAACGCTTCTTTGACAATTCATCCGTGACGGCAATCAAGTGTTTTATGGCTGAAAAAGCCACCCCATCGGCATCTGAGGATGTAATGAATCGATCATCTTCACCAATCTTAAACGCCGATTTAAAATCCTGCGCCATGGGCCCAATGTGTTGAACCCCCGCCTTAAAAACATACTCCCAACGGGTGATGGGCAACCCCATTAATGAATCAAACATATGCTGATGATCAACCGTTAAAAAGCGCGTCTTTAAGGCTTTATCCGATACCATGCTCCAACCACCTGAAACATCGGTTGCCGAAACCACCATGCCATCGCCAGTATGAATAAATACACCATTGGGTGCCGACAACATGACCTGGGAATCCCCAGAAAATTCAAGCGGATGAGCTGACGCATTCAACGCAACATTTCCATCCCCTGTAACCGATACATCCGCACCAAGAATAAAATTATCGCGCCCATTCACGCGTGCCCTGGACCCAAACACGCGATTACCATCCCCTCTCACCATCACATCATTGGCTGAAAAAACCATGTTTTGCCCCCCCATAACTTGAGCATCTTGAACAACATGCAACGCATTGGATGTTCCCGACACGTGAATCATCTGACTCGCAAACACATCATGGTCAGCCCCTTGAATCTGCGAATCATCAACATGACGCAAGGATAAATGGTGACCATCCACACGCACGGCTTGTGCATCTTTCAACTGCGACATCTGAACCGCCACCTCAGCATCCCTTATGGATATTAAGGATGCATGATCAATCTGACCCCTCACTTGGGTAAGGTCTCTCAGCATGGATTCTTGCGCATGAATCTTCACACCATCCAAATGAGACGCCGACACATGATTTCCCCTCACATCTGAATCCTTGAGATGTGAGACTTGCGCCCGATGAAGATGAACCGTGGCCCCATCCAATTGATGCCCAATCAACGCATCAGATGAAGCGTCTGAATTCCTAATCCGATCCACATAAAATGATTCAGCCTTAATGTGAGACCCAACAACTTTTCCAATGCCCATATTCGTTCCAGACAATTGAGACGCATCAATATCGCCGAAAAAAGACGATTGAACATGACCATTGGACGCAATAACACCCCCCACAAAGGCATCACTCATTTTCAATTGATGATCTTTGGCAACTGGAACCCCAATCCCATATCCCAACGTTGTAATTAACTTCCAAGTACTCCCATCATAAAAGCGAAACCGACCATTGGACGCTTCGTATTCCATGGTTCCCTGACTGGGTTGGGAATTGGTGGCATCACCAATGATAATAGCTGAGCCTAAATCCAATTGCTCTTGGGTATTTAATGGGTCCATTGAGATCACCTTAGAAGGATGAATCAACAATTGATGACCATTAAAATCAAACGACAATATCCCCGCTGGATTTAATGTTAACTGAACAAGTAACGACGGGCGGGCCATCCCCACTTGAATCTGATTGGCTTGAGCATCACGGATGGCCATGCTCACGGCTCCACCCAAGCCCTCAATATTCAAAGGATAAACAAAGTTTTTTTGAACAGAAGATAACGTGGATGTTTCAAAAATACCAAGATTATTGGATGAATTAATGACCAAATTGGTCGTTGAATTAAGCGAGGAACCATTCGAAACAATCACATGATCCGGCGCTAATGCGCCAATCCCAGTCCCCCCATTGGGAACCCCGATCAAACCTGAAAATAGAGACGGCTGAATCTCTCCGGATTTAAATTTCGAATATAAAATTGCATTGGGGGTAATATGATCATTTCCCAAAATAATCGCATCTTCAAATTGATCTTCCGTTAAAATATTGGCGGGAACATTATAAGAGGCAATGCTCGCATCCTTAAGGCTCGATTCAAACACAGAATTCGTGGCAATTTTATCTGCGATAAAAAAACCATCGGGAATATACTCTTGAACATTATTGGTTATGAGCATATCAAACGTTAATGACTCCGTCATAAAATTATCGGATGTGATGGCGTTATCACCAATGGTATTCTCATTAAAAATGCCAAGACTCATACGATCAACCAATAACGTATGATCCGCCAGATGCTCAGATTGAATCGCATTTAGTTGAATATTTCGAGAGGCAATGACCGCCCCATCCAGATGATTATTCTGAATCATTTGATTCGCAAAATCTTGCAAATCCTGACCCACATTAAGTAATCCAGACCCATCCCCAGAAATCTGACCAAAGGGCACCCTTAAGTTATCTTTTGTCCACGCCATGACATTAATGCCATCTTTCAAATTCAACGAGGATAAATTCATCACTGATTGGTTTAATACAAATGAATTGAACTGCATTGAATTGGCTTCCAATGATGTGGATTTCAATCCACCAGAGAAAGCCGCCGTGCCAATAACATGCAATTTTTCCTGAGGAAACTCGATCCCAACCCCAATACGATAATTGGCTGACGTTAATTCAATATGCTGAGAAAAATCCGTCCAACGTGACTTTTTAAACGTGGTAGGGCCATACAATAAATCAACCCAACCACTGGGATGTTTGACCCACATGGAGTTATCCGACCAACGAATGGCACCCGTCACATTGGTGTCTTCATACGCCAATTTCAATGCACCACGAATGTCCACATGGCCTTTAACATTACGATCCGTCTCCATGCCAATGCCCAAAAAGTTTTTAATTCGATCAATATACAATATGCTTGGAAACCGAGTGTCCCACCCAAACTCTGCAAACAAACTACGATACGAGAAAAATTCGGTTAACAATGGAATTTCAACCGATTGATCCTCGACGCTCACGACAAATTTCAATTCTTTTTTATGCAACATATACGCATTAAATGACGGAACCGAATTCATGGTTAACACAAAGGCCCCATTTTCAATCGGGTGGTTCTGATAATCTTCAAACCATATTCGCTCCAGAGTACTGGGGTCATAGATACGGGCTCTGACATGCCGGGTGCCATTAATTAAGCCTTTTTCGTCAGCCAAAATCATTTCAACCGTCATTTCAGAAGGCACTTGAATAATCACTTCTTCTTCATTCGGCCACACCGCAACACTAACTAAAGTAAGAAAGACAATCAACCAGCGTTTCATTGAATGCCCTCCCGCAACGCTCGAATGGCCGCCACTTTTTTATTGAGAGCCTTGATCTCTTTGACTTGATCCACTTCTTTTTGATACATGGATTCAAACCGAAGATTTAATGCATTGTTCATTTGAACCAACTGATTCCCAGAAACTTTTAAGGCATCTAAATTTGTTGATGCAACCGCTAATCCAGACATCATAACCCGTTCTTTTTGATCCAATTGAGTTGCATCCAAAGACAGCTGATTCATCATTCGGCCAAGCGCTTGAATGGATGAGAAAATCACACCATCCACATCCACCGATTGAATGTAACGATTGGTGCTTCCCAATCCAAACGATGCATAAAAATCCTGCGCCATTGGACCTATGTGTTGCACATAATGCTGCCCCTTGTAATTCCATTCCATAATGGGCAAATCAATCACTTTTGATAATATAGCGTTGGCATCCAATGGTTGAACATTCATTTTAACGCTACGATCAGACACATGGGACCAACTGCCAGCATTTGGGGACAAATGAGCCAAAGCAATCTCCCCAGAAACAATATCTACCCCACCAGGGGCATAAAAATGAATCGAATGATCGGTAGTTACGGACGCTGATGACGTCCCCATAGAAATAATTGAATTGGATTGAATGTCACCAGAAAACGCACCCATGATCGCATTTTTCTGACCAATAATCAGTGGCGATCCGCTACCATAATGACGATTATCATTCCCAACCACCATGCCTCCCCCATGAATCAAATGATTGTTTGTACCACTCACCACCGCACGATTGGTCCCTTCAAGGGTGTTCTGTCGTCCCGTCACCGTGCTTAATTGTGAGCGCAACAGTGAATGAGATTCTCCAAGTACAGAAGCATGATGGCTATGATCCATCCAATGACCACGGCCGTTGGCATCCATTCCACTTGAAAACATCACCCGATGCAATTGCCCATCCAAACGAACATCCCTAACATGCTCTCCAACATGATTATCCCCAAAAAATTGAACAGACTCTGAAAATGATAACCGATGATCATTTCCAAGAAGTGCTGAATCTGTCGCAAACGATGCGTGCGATCCCGCACCATGAATGCTTGAATCTCGAGAAAATTGAATCGAATGATGGTCCCCAACCACCGTGGAATCATTCAAAAAACGACCCAATATCTGCCGTCCAATCAATTGGCTATTATTTAAAAATTGAGCCGTTGAAAAAGCCCCTGAAAGAACCGATGAATGCATAAAATCAGCCATATGATCCTCACCATCAATCACAGAGTCACTGGCTCCGGATATTAAATGATCTTTACCCGACACATACGATTTTTTTCCGAGGAGCACTCTCGATCCTTCCGATGCATTGGTGACGTGATGAACGTAAAGAGAGCTTGGGATGATCTGATGTGGCCCCACAGGCCCCAAATCCAGTAAAGATATCCCCAAACTGGTTCTTAATTTAAATTGTTTATCAGATTCCGAAAAATACATGGTGCCTTCTTTTAACGACAACCCATCAGCCGCTTGTTTATCACCCAAAATCACCCCACCATTGACACGCATCAATTCTGTGGATGGCTCAGTTTTAATGCCAATATGCCCCAAATTATTCATGGACAACATGCGCCGATTATTTAAACGGTCCATGATTTCAACATTGTCCGTCGCACTTAACCCAAAAAACCAATGCCCAATATCATTTTTGATAACCATCCCAGTGGATGAATCTTGGTTGGATCGAATTTGAAGGGGAGTCCATCCATTGGCTTGGTGGATATCCAATCGAACCAATGGATTATTGGTATTTACCCCCAACCCTGTCCCATTCAAGACATACGTTGAATCCGATATGAATTGATTGCCTGAAACCACAATTAACTCACCAACCCCACCATAAGCACTTTGATCCGTCCCCCCTTTATTAATTGGCACCAATGAAGAAAAATGGCTGTAGCTTAATGAGCCTGGAGCGAAATCCTCCGCCTGGATATCATTGGCTTTTATATGCGGCGACGAAATTAATTGATCCACTAAAAGGGTGTGGTGATCAATAAATGCCGTGGAAAAATCCGCCAACACCAACCCATTATCCTGAATTTTAACCGAATCAATTTCACCCGCTCCAATATTTCGACTAACCACAGACGCATCCTGAAAATGAAATGCCATTAACTCAAATGAAGGCGACAAATCATTCTCATGAACGGACCCCCGCTTGACCTTATTATCAGTCACAATTTGACTTAAAAAATAGTCATTTGACAGTTCAAATGATGCATTGAGCTTCTCTCGGGAGATACTCGCCAATTGAATCGCTGGATTGGTCACAGCATCATCACGGATATGTGCATCACTCACTGAAAAGTCAGCCAGTTCATTATTTTGAATGGCATTGTCACGCAAGTTAACGGATTGAAGATTGGATACGCCATGCCCTTTTCCTGTTAAAATGCCCGATACCTTTAACCCATCCGTAAAGTTAAACACATTGGTTGCATTGAGTGTAACCGATCGAACAACCACTGACGCGTTATGAGACACCCCATAATCACCAATTAAGTTCAATCGACCGGTTGACAGCAGTTGCCCACCCGACCGAAATTGTTGGTCAACGTTCAAAGCCCCAGCCACAGTTAATGCACCTTGTGGGGTTGTGGACCCAATCAAAACCGAAGATCCCAACACATAAAATGCCGGGGTCAAATCACTTTGATTAAAATCCCATTTGCTTTCAAACCCGTCCGCAGGACTCACATCCAATTTTTTCCAACTATGATTATGTCGTCCTTCCAAACGATGATCCCGCCACCGAATGGATCCAATTTCATCAATGTCAGGATCATCCCCCAATCGAATGGCCCCATTCACCTCAAAACGAACCGACGGCGTTGGAATATCAATATTAATTCCAATGCGCTTATTCACCAAATCCGTATGAAACACACCGTCCATATGAATGGCATTAACCACATCCGCCGCATGTGAAAACAAACTAAATGGGGTCGAATGCATGGGCAAGGAAATCGTATCATCATTAATGGCAATGGTTAATTGAATGCCTTGATCATAAAAATAATGGGTTTTAATTTCAGAACCTCGCCCAATCTCAAATGAGGTAACCCCTTTTGAAAATTGAACATTTTCAAGGGTTTCCGTCCAGCGTATGGCATTCTCCGGACCCAACAATGAGATGGTCAACGTGGTTGGACCATCGACCAGCGTTCCATCTCTCGATAACACCAATTCCATATGCGCGGTAATGGTCGAGGCACATAAAGGGGTCAAGGTCATAAAGAATAGAATCAACAAAATCAGCATCCTCATGAGAACACCCTCCGGCGAATGAATGACACCAGCATCCCCACAAAAAAACCACCCAAAACAATCGGCAGCGCATTCGACTCAAGAATCGTCAAATAATACTCCCAACGAATTCGAAAAATATGATCTTCAATAAATAAAATCATGTGTTGTTGAGCATCAAAATCTGATTCAAATTGATCCAACAAACGAAAATGACGTGCGTAGTTTTGCTCTAACCCAACCATTTTTGGCTTCAGTTTTTGATACTGATCCAGCAATTGTTGAGTTTGAGCTGAATATTGAGCATACTCTTTTTGATGGTCTTTCAACAACTGCTCAATATCATCCAACGTCATGGACAGCCCCTTAATCGAGGCCAACAACACCCCATCAGAATCAATTGAATGAATGACTTTATCTGAATTCCCATAATTAAATGCGCCATAAAAATCTTGCGCGGTGGGACCAATATGCTGAATGTCCTTTTGTGATTTGTATTCCCAATAGTGAATGGGCAAATTCCTCACCTTATTTAAAATTTTAATGGGGTCAACCACCAATTTTGACATTTTCATGGACGCATCACTTAAATGGGCCCAACTTCCCATGGAATCCGCCATTGAAATGCCCAGTTCATCAGAGAACTGAATCCGAACTCCCCCATCCGCTTGAATCTTCAACTGACCCGGACGATCCGATGATAGTGGGCGACCCGATGCATTGATCATGACAACATCATCATGATTCACATCAATATTTGATCCAATGGCCACGCCGCGATCCGCCTGAATGGTATGACGATCCCCCATGAGTGATACGTGATCATTCCCTGACACATGATGCCCATCACCACCCAAAACAAGCACCCCCTCACCCTCGATGATTGCATTGGATGCATGCTGAACTTTAGATCGGGTAATTTTTAAATCCAAATGGTTACCATGACGCACATCAGAACCACGCAATTGACCATGAACATCCTGTAGAAATTGGGCGGTTGAGCGATACGCCGATAAGGTTGAGTCCGACAAAAATGCCACCGAACTTTGAGAAAGATCGGCCATTGTTTGAGTTAAGAATTGGGCCTTGGATTGACGAGCATTTAGCCTGGTATCATCGATAAAATTCCCTTCAGCTTGCCTCATATTCACCGTTGAACTCAATACCCCAAACGATGATGACGCCTCCGCATGCACCAAGGAATCCTGAATCAATACCATGGAAGCATCCGTGAACTGCCCCTCTGATGAATGCATTTGTGATGCCTGAGATCCATCCAAAAACACCAGCGAATCCACCACTTGATTGGCTAAAGAATTGGCCCCAGAAACGGTGGATCCACGCACCCCCTGAATCCCCAAAACTTGGCCAGAAATATTGGATGATTCAACAGAGTAAACCATCAGTTGTTGACCAACAAGTTCGGCATCCTCAGAAAAAATAATTGATGATTGCTGAGCATAGGTTCGATCCGACGCATTCAACTGCCGTTTGGATAGTTGCCCAGATGTAATGGTTTGCCAAGAGGATGTATGCACTGAAAACTGACCCGAATCATATTTGATAGAGCCCGGTACCCCCGAACTATCTCGTGATGAACCCAACACCAACGGCCCCGTCAACGTCAGCGCTTCGCTCATATTTTCCGTGCCAATGCCAAGGTTGCCATTAACGCCAATACTCATTACCGGATCATTCCCTGCAACAAACGACAATGTTCCCACTGAATTCACTCGAACATCCCAGCTTGAGGTTAAATGACGAAGCATAAGAGTTGAATTAAACGCGGCATCTGCAACAAGCCCCACAGTCGCATTGGTATCACGCTGAACCAAAAGCTGAACCCCTGTTTCTGGCATGGCCCCAATGCCCATTTGACCGTTCTGAATCGCCAATGCGCCCAGATTGGTTTGATATTGTCCCGATGCATTGGCATGGACAATCCCAAAATTATCAAACGATGTTTGACCAGTCCCACCATCGGAAATGGAAAAAACACCAGAAAATTCGGAAATGGGCAATGAATTCAACGGCACATGGGCCGAACCTAAGGTCCCATTTCTAATTTTTGCACTGGTGATGCTCTCTGAACTTAAATGCATCGATGCAATATTATTTGGCATAATTTTTGCGCCAGTAATCGCGCCATCGACAATATGATGGGTACGAATCGAATCATCCGCATATTTTTCATTATTAAAGGTATTCAATTGAATATCTTGAGACGATATTTCATTCTTTTTCATATGATGGGTTTGAATGGAACCATCTACAATATGATTGGCCTGAATGGCTGAATCCGCAATGTAAAGGGCGCTCACCTGACCCGTTGCAACATTTTGCGTGGCAATAATGCCATTGGTGATATGCAGCGATTCAATGCTTTGATCTGTAAAATTAGCGACATCAATCAAATCATTGGCCAAATGTTGAGAAGAAAATGAAGCATCATCAAAATGATGAACATTAATTAATCCGGCACCATTTCCATGAAGAATTCCTGAAAATGTCAAATTCCCTGCACTTGACCATTGATTATTCGATGTTAAAAACTGAAGGCTAGGAATAGTTAAACGTCCGGTCGAATCAAACCCATAACTGGATGGATTCAATCTAGCATGCCCAAAAATATCCAAATGCCCACCAAATGAGGCATCACCGGAAATAAGCACATTATCTGATACCGACAATGCATAACTATTGGGAACCCGACCAATCCCCACCGATTTTTGGGATTGAATGGTATTGGCTAGGGAATCTTTAACCCATTTGCTTTGGTCTTCAGGGTCTGGAATCCATGACATGGACTCCCAAACCCCATTTCGATAAGCTAAAAACTCATTATCATTCCCACTATAGTACATAACCCCATTCGACAACTCATCCGTTGTCAATTTATTATTCAACACAATCACACCCGCCACATCAAAGGTTACCTCTGGGTCCAGCAGATTCACCCCAATGCGCTGTTCTTCTTCTAAAAACTTTACAATGGATTCATTGTCAATTCGCCGGGCCTTATTGGATTCTTTGGTTCGGATAGTATAAGGCACAGAATTCACTGGAAATACCAAATGATGTTGCATCACACTAATGGACACCGTCATATTTGGGTCATAAAAATAGTTATTAATGAGATCCGATCCCTCTCCACCAATCAGTATTTTCCCGACCCCTTTATCAAAATAAACATCCTTCACAATCTCTTTGTAAATCAATGCATCGGAAGAATACAGCCGAACCGTGACCGTTTGATTGCCTGAAACAGGCTCATTTTTATAATCAAATACCGCCGTAAATTCCAATTCTGGCGGAATATAGCAAAGCACCAATCCTGAATAAATAATCAGAACAGCAAAGCCAACCAACCAAGATAAATAGTAACGCAATAATTTCATTTCTGTACCTATATAGAGACCATTTATTTATTCCCTATATTTGAGTACAATAAACATCTTTTTTAAACACCTTCACCAGACTGTGAAGAATAATCCTACAATATAAATCAAGTCATATATTAAAGGAGGTGTTTAGATGGCATCAACATGCAATAACTCATGGGAATGGGCAACTAAGGAATGCCTCGCATTTGCATGCGTATCCGGAAAATCAGATCGATAATGCCCACCCCGTGATTCTTTTCGATGCAGGGCTGAATGGAGAATGGCCATTAAAAATAAGAACATGGGATGGTCTTTTTGTGGATGCCCACCCAAAGAATCAATGGCCGATGTGAGTTCATTACTTGATCGGATGACCCCCAGTGCTTGATTGGTCAGGTGGCCCAAAAAAATCAAATCCTCAGAGGCCAATGGATCCATCGATGTTAAATGATGCGACGTATCATTATGGTGATGAGATTTCGCATGTTGAATCAGGAAAGACGCGCATCGTTGCCCCATGATGCCAGCCTCTAGCAATGAGTTGGATGCCAAACGGTTGGCGCCATGAAACCCCGTCAACGAACATTCTCCAATAGCAAAAAGCCCCGGCTTTTCAGTTTGGCCATTGGGTTTTGCCACAATCCCCCCAAGGGTGTAATGAACCAATGGTTGAACAGGAATTTCAATATCATGTTGAGAAAAGCCTCGGGCTTGCAACGCATGATAAATGGTTGGAAAACGATACTGAATCGAGGTCATCAAGGGCACAATATTCAATTTAGGGCCACTTTCCTGAATCATGGCTCGGGAAACCACATCTCGTGGGGCCAAATCTTCAAGCTCATGATACTTTTTCATGAACCGCTCATTATTTTTATTGACCAAAAACGCCCCCTCACCGCGAAGCGCTTCTGAAATTAACAGTGGAGGGTGAGAATCCGTGCAAAAAACGGTCGGGTGAAACTGAATAAATTCCAAATCCCCAACCGGAGCACCCACAGCATAAGCCAACGCAATGCCCTCCCCAATATTAGGCCTGGGATTGGTTGAACGTGAAAAAATATTTGAAAACCCACCCGTGGCCAATACGGTATTGGGCGCCAGATAATTCTGATCATTGAACCGAACCCCAATCACTCGAGATTGATCGCTGGATTGCAACACCCCCTGCAGCGCATGGTTTTCCCATTGCACCAACGGATGATCTTTCAAGTGGTGACCCAATGTTTGAATGATGGATGTGCCCGTATGATCTTTCACATGAAAAATACGGGAGTGCTCATGCGCACCTTCTTTGGTTAATCGATAACCACCGGCATCCTGATCAAAGGGAACCCCCAAATCGATCAAGCGTTGAATAAATGCAGGCGCATGATCACAAAAATCCTGCACCACACGAGGATCGCATAATCCATCCCCAGCCATCATGGTATCGGTCATGTGCTGCGCTGTTGAATCGGAATCCAACCAGGCGGCGGCAATGCCACCTTGGGCATAAAACGATGAGGTATGCTCCAGATCACCTTGATAAACAATCAATACTGCCTGGCCAGCCCGAACACAATCGTAAGCACACATTAACCCCGCAATTCCTGCACCAACAATGATCACGTCAACGGACATACTCGTATTATACCGTTCCGGTCAAAAAAGGTCATGTCCCGAAAAAATAATGGACAATTGTTACGGGATTGAATACCCTAATGAACATTGGGAGGTAAGATGATCAAAAATATAGTGTTTGATATTGGAAATGTTTTATTTGGCTATGATCCAGTCTACATTTTGCACCAAGTATTGCCGGATAACCAATGCCACGAGGATTACCTCACCCACTTCATTCATTCACAACTCTGGCAAGATTTGGACCGAGGCACCTTGGATGAGTCGTCATTGGTGGACTTGTTGGTTAATAAAATTCCCGACCCCAACTTGGAAAACAATCTTCAGGTCATCATCGAAAACTTTATTTACCATTTGCATTTAATCAATGGCTCACGAGACCTCTTTCTAACCCTGAAACGCGTCTACCCCATATTTTTACTGTCCAATTTCCAAGCGGTCCCTTATTCAAAGTTACGAGAAATGCACCCATTTTTATACCAAGCCGATGGCGCCGTTATATCCGCCCATCACCAACTCATGAAACCGGAACCTGAAATTTATTTAAAATTACTGCATAAATACAAACTCAACCCCGAAGAATGTGTATTCATTGATGACCTAACCGACAACATCAGCGCCGCCAAAGCATTGGGCATGGAAGGGATTGTATTCACATCGCCTGAAAGCACCAAATCCGCATTGATTGAAATGGGCATTGAACTAACGGCTTGTTAAGAATTAAGAACTAAACCGATTCATTAACTGGATCATCGCACCTTGAAGCGGTAACCCATCGGATGGATTGCCCATTGAAGCTTCGGTACCAACCACCGCGTGACTCTCTGGGTCAATGGTGGTATTGAAGGTAACATCAAACGAACCATTCACCTGAGATGGATCATCAAAAGGGCGCAAAAATATCGAATGGTTTGAATAACAACCACACCATGAGGCTCAATGGATACCTTATAAAACTTTTGGGATTGGTTCGATTCATTTTTATCGGATACGGAATACCCCATTTGCATGTAGTTTTTAGCAATGGCATCATAATAGAGCCCCGTGGTTCGCTGATTCCATCCTTTCATGACTTGAACAAATAACGACCGGTCATCGGTTGGAATTGAACTAAAAAAATTAGATACATCGTCCGATGCATCTAAAACCGTTCTTAAAGGGTCCGTACCTGTCGGATCCAATGATTGGCACGCATTTAATAAGTTCGAAAAACAAGACTTAGAATACGCCTCATCAATTTGATCTGAATCCCCCAAACGTCTTGGGGCACCCGACCCATTGGATATGTGCAAGTAAGGGGCCAAACGATTGGCATCACTTCGATTGGTTTGATGATGCTGTCGCGCCCCCTACGGATGGCTTGGATCAAGATCCTGTTGAAATGTGTTAAAAAATGTTCCAATCTTCAATTGTTCTTCTTGACCCTCAAGCCCCATGGCTTGTTGAGCTCTCAATGGCCCAAGAATGTCCGTAAGTTGATCCAGTATCGGGCGCACCCGAGGGTCCCTACTAAGTTCGGCCCGATCCATTAAATACGATCTGTCGTGTAATCGACCCATCCGTCTTGGATGTTATGTGATCAGTTTGATAACTACCATGAACATCATTTAATCCATGCATAATTCCTCCTCAAAAAAAAACAAGCTAAATTGATTATCGATCAAGTTCAGAATAAAAAAAGAAATCTCAAAACAAACCGTATTATAAAAATAAAATTAAAAATAATCAATCAAGCTCATGCCACACACCCCCAAACAAATGGGGCTAAGAATAATTCTTTTGAATATACTCGTCTAAAATGGCCATAAATTCTTGAGTAATATTGTCGCCACGCAATGTGGTGCTCAATTCACCATCAATATAGACCGGTGCAGCCGGGTTCTCACGAAGTCCAGGCAAACTAATGCCAATATTGGCATACTTGCTTTCCCCAGGACCATTGACAACACACCCCATGACTGCAATTTTCAATGCTTCAACTCCCGGATATTTTGGGCGCCACTCATTAATTTTTTGGGCAATATGCTCATTCACATCCTTGGCCAAATGCACAAAATAATCGGAATCGGTACGACCACATCCAGGACAACTGGTTACCGTGGGTTTAAAAAATCGAAACCCCATGGTCTGAAGCAAGTTGGTGCACACATCCACTTCACGCGAGCGGGGCAAGCCCGGCTCCGGGGTTAACGACACACGAATGGTATCGCCAATGCCTTGCTGCAGTAAAATGGCCAGTGCCGCCGCGGAACACGTGATGCCCTTAATGCCGTTACCGGCCTCGGTTAATCCCAAATGAATGGGCACATCAATGAGGGGAGCCACACGCTCATAAGCCGCAATCATGTCTGGAATTTCAGACATTTTCACACTCACAATAATGCGATCCTTCCCCAGCCCTAAATTTAGGGCGGCTTCCACACTTCGCTGAGCGGATTCAATCATGGTATCAATCATAATGTCATTAAAGGCTTTGGGCGTTGAGCGCTTGGCATTCGCATCCATATGCGCATCCAATAATTGTTGATCAATCGAGCCCCAATTCACCCCAATGCGTACCGGGCGATCAACGTCTTTGGCCACCTGAATCATGGTCGCAAAATTATCATCCCGCTTATCCCCTTTGCCCACATTGCCAGGATTGATGCGGTACTTGGCCAAGGCCTCCGCCGCTTTGGGAACCTTGGTGAGTAGAATATGGCCATTGTAATGAAAATCACCAATAATGGGGGTATTGTAGCCCTGATCGCGCAACTGATGCACAATCTCAGGGACCGATTTGGCCGCATTAATATCATTGACCGTGATGCGAACATACTCCGAACCGGCATCCGCCAATGACTGAATTTGGGCCACCGTTGCATCAACATCTTGGGTCACCGTATTGGTCATGGACTGAATACGAATCGGATGATCGGACCCCATGAGAATCCCACCAATATCCACAACACTGGTTTTACGACGTTTAATATGTTTCATACCCCTACAGAATACAATGTGGCCCATGGAAACACAACCACCCTCACGCATCAATCGCCGCCTAATTTTAATTAATTTTTAAATAAATTTAAATAATAGTTAATTTATTATATTTAATTTTACTAATATTTATATATCCCAAAAAAATAAAGGAGCAAACCATGCAACCAATAACCCCACAAGCACCACGCCCTGGATTTGAAGCTGTCGGAATCATCCCAGTACGCTTAGAAGGGTTGGCCTACTAAGCCATTAACACTGGTTAACTTTAGGGGGGGACACCACATCACCAAGCGCATCAAACCCAACAACGAAGGTTTGGCAACAGACCCCACTGGCCATGGCCAATTCATGAGCCTTCGCATACCCTGTGTCAATGTGCGCTGCGGGCTCAACCTTAGAAATATCGGGGCGCTGAACACAATAGACCACGGTGGCTTGATGGCCATCATGAACCATGGCTGACAGTGCCTGCATGTGATGTGTGGCACGTTTGGAGACGGCATCGGGAAAATAACCCACCCCATCCTCCGCATAAGTGACGGATTTAACTTCCACAAAATGCTTGCAATCCCCATCTTCATACAAAAAATCAATGCGATGCTTGTCGGCATAACGAACCTCACGTTGCCATTTTTTGGGATCGTATTCAGGAAATAACTGCTGACATTTAATCGCCGATGCGACAATATCATTGGCCAAATTCGGGTTCACCCCAATCCAGCAATCACCGTTATGCACCAGGTCCAATCGATGGGGGTATTTGCGTTTGCCATCATTAAACACACTCAGTCGAACCCGTGAGCCGGGATCTGAACACGTTAGCATCCGACCGGGGTTGGGGCAATGCGCAGTAATGATCTCACCAGACGCCAATGCAATGTCAGCCAAAAACCGTTGGTATCGTTTAATGAGCGTGCCATACACACGCGGTTGATGAAGGGGTAGACTCATGTCAACGACGCCCGGTACGCCGTGGGGGTCGCTTTCGTTTGCGACTTAAAAAACCGTGCAAAATGGGTGGCATCGGTAAATCCCAATTGAGCGGCAATCATTTTAAAATTTAACCGACGATCATTGAGCAACTGCTTGGCGTAGACCACCTGTTTTTTTTGAATCCAGTAACTCGCCGGTCGCCCAGTGACTTTTTTAACCGTATCGTTTAAGTAAGTGGCCGAAACATGCAAATGCTTGGCATAGTCTTTCACAAAACGAAATAAGCACGCGGGATCATCCACCAGTTGATTAAAATGCATGACCAACTCATTAAATTCCGACAATTCAATGGCTGCAAATTGTCGAAACTTGCGTTGAATTTTAATGAGCAACACGGTTACCAATCCAGAAATCAACACCGATTGCATGGTCCCTGGATGATTCAATTCATATTGCACATCGATCATTTGTTTAATAATGGAATCCACCTCATCCAGCTGCACGGGGCCATCGCAATGGAAGGACTGAAAAAACTCAAATTGGCGCAATTGTGTGGGCGCATTCATCATGACCTCATCCTTATCAAACGCAATAAAATAAAATTCAGAGCCTGGTTGTGGTGAAAATTCATGGGTTTGCCCGGGTCGCATAAAAAAAATCTGATTTTCTTGAACATCAAAGCGTTCAAAGTCAACGATGTGATGCCCACCGCCTTGTTTAATGATTAAAATCTCATAATGTTTGTGCTGATGCAGGCCACGACGCGGCCGATGCGAGGCATCAGAGGCACGAATGCTAATTGAATCTTTCATTTTGTTCAGATTAATTCAGCCCAAATGAATAATCAACCAAAATGACGTTGTGGATCAAAATAATTTTAAGTACCATGAATGCATGGGAAGTGATATTGCAATTATAGGCGGCGGTTTGGCCGGGTTGTCGTGCGCCATTGGGCTCAAGCAATTGGGAATTGACTTCACATTGTATGAAGCCTCGGACAGGTTGGGTGGACGGGTCGCGAGTTACACACGAAAACAGCTGATTGTGGACAACGGATTTCAAGTGCTATTGCCCCACTACAAACTCACCCGTCAATTGTTGGATTATTCCAGCTTAAATCTATGCCACTACCCGAGTGGTGCCACCATTATCACGGAGGAGGGCCCACAATGGTTCGGGCACCAATACCCAAATCAGTACAAATCAGGCCCAAAATTGAATGCCCGTTGGTCCGATTACATTCAACTCGGAATGGATGCATTGAAAGGAATAAGAAAGCCCATCCAATCCCATGAACTATGTCAGGATTATTTCAAAAACAACTATTCAGAACCATTCAATCAGCAATTTTTAACCCCATTTTTTAGGGGCGTATTTTTGGACCCCACCTGCCTTAAAAGCGTGAGTCAGTTTCAGTATTACCTGCATTGTTTTTTTCGAAAAGGTGCGGCCATCCCTGAAAAAGGCATGGTCAAAATCATTGAGCAATTGGAAGCTCAAATCCCGAATGAGCATATTCAAAAAAATAGCATCATCACCCAGATTAAAGACAATCAATGCATCATTAATGACCAACCCCACACATTTAAACACATTGTCATTGCCACGGATTTCTCGACCTGTTTCAAACTATTAAACAGCCCAGAACCCGTCCATGCATGGCATCACGTCCATAATTACATCTTGGCCAAAAAAAACCCAACCCAATTGGCGCCTCTCATTTTAAATGCTCGAAAAGGCCCCATTTCCCACATTAATATTCCAACGTTGGTTTCCAGTCAATTGGCTCCTGAAGGCACCCATTACATGAATGTAAGCACCTTCACCAAAGAAACCCCAAAAGCCATTGAAAACGAGGTCCACGCAATCACGGGGGAAAAGGATTGGAGCTTTGTTTGGGAAGAAACCATAAAAAAAGCCTTGCCCAAGTACCGATTAACGCCCACCATTTCAAACCCCAACATCACCGTAATTGGGGATTGGACCCAATTCCCATCCATTGAAGGCGCCATCACATCAGGACATCAGTTTAAATCCATCGCAAAAAAGAAAATTAAATAGACCATATTCACATCTAAGCCGTCCATTTCTACTGAATATTCAAAAAAAAATTTGCCATCCAGGGCGTGCAACGTATGATAGGAATATGCAAAAAACAATCGACACCACCGAGGATATTTTTAATTTAACCGATGCCTCCGTGATATTTAAGCAACCAAAACCGTGGATGACACCCAATGGTGTGGCCATCAATCATCAGCCATTTAAAAAATTTTTACGCACGGACATTCGCCCATTATTTGAATCCAAAGGCATCAATGATCCAGATTTGGACGCTCGCGAAATTGTGGCGCAAGTATTTCCATTCAAAATCAATCAACACATCATCAATCGAATCAATTGGGATGCGTATGAAGATGATCCCATTTTCCAATTAACCTTTCCACAAAAAGAGATGCTTCATCCGGAAGAAATTGACGCTATTTTAGAGATAAAAGCCGCGGGTGCGGATCGTGATGTGATTGCCAATAAAATATCTGAAATTCGAACCCAGAAAAACCCGGCCCCAGCCAATCAATCCGCGAATCGCCCGTTTATTGATGATGACAATGAGCCGGAATTCATTGATGGGTTGCAACACAAGTACAAAAAAATAGTCTTGATGTTTCACAAAAATGCCCAAACCTGCCATGCCTATTGCACGTATTGTTTTCGATTCAATCAATTTGTTGGAAAAGACAAGTTTTTAGAAGATGATCATATCCGTTTGCATAAATATTTAAAGGCCCACCCTGAGGTGAGCGATGTACTAATGACGGGTGGGGACCCGGCCACCATGAAAACAGATGTGTGGAAACAAGTATTATTGCCATTATTATCTCCGGAATATTCACATGTTCAAACCATTCGCATGGGAACCAAAGCATTGACGTATCACCCCTACCGATTCTTAACAGAACCAGACGCGGATGATCTGATTGCATTGTTTCGAAAAATGCGTGAACATGGCAAGCATGTGAGCATCATGGCTCATTTTTCACATTATCAAGAAATGGGACCAGTAACCCTGGAAGCGATCAGACGCTTGCGAGAAGAGGCCGGGGCAACCATTCGAACGCAATCACCGGTGATGAAACACATTAACGACAGCTCATATGTTTGGTCAAAAATGTGGGACTTGCAAGTTCAGCATGGCATGATTCCATATTATATGTTTGTGGCCAGGGACACGGGTGCAAGGCATTATTTTGAAATTCCATTGGCCCGAGCGTTGGACATTTACCAAGGGGCCAGAAAGCAAGTCTCAGGGTTGGGGCACACTGCCCGGGGCCCATCAATGTCCTGTGGTCCAGGTAAAATTTCGGTTTTAGGCAGGGAAACAATCGCGGGTGAAGACGTGTTTGCATTAAAGTTTTTACAAGGCCGAAACGACGATTGGTGCGACCGCGTATTTTTTGCAAAATACGACGAAAAAGCCGCATGGATTGACCAATTGCAACCCGCATTTGGAGATAAAAAATTCTTTTTTGAAGATGAATACGCGCATATTTTAAATGAAAAGCAAAAAAAATATGATGCCATGGTAAAATCAGGAGACATCGAATGATCTGCAAAATTAACGAGCAAACACCAACCCCATTCAATGGGCCCATCGAATTAAAACAATTATTAACGGCACACTTGGATTCAGGGGTGATTGAGGCGTATGCCGGATTCCTTAGCAATCAGCCCAAATTGCAGTCAGCACTCACCACCTATTTTAGTGACCCAACGCGTCACTCAAACATTACCCCAATGTTTATCTTTAATGAAGAAACCAACGAATTGGTGACGCTCATGGCCAAGAACAAGCAATCCCCAGATGACGTGGGTGAACCGGGTTCTATTTTAGCGCATGTTCGAGATAGTGGATTCACAGAATCATTTTTATGTTCAGACTGTTATGGGCAGTTATCGTGTTCCAGTTGTGCGGTGGAAGTATTAACCGGCACGTTGGAGAACCCCACCCCTCGGGATGAAGAGTACGACATGTTGGACATTGACGAAGCCAAGCCACCCACAAAACACACACGGTTGGGGTGTCAGGCGGTCATTAGCAGAGAGCCATTGGTTATTTCAATCCGAGCCCCTGAGAAAAAGATACGCTCTAAAATTTAGCGATCCCAATCACCCCGAGCCCGATGCGTGGGCCGGCATTTCCGGCAGGCTGCTCACCGGTATCAGGCTTCGCATGAACCACCACACTGCGGCCAATAATGGGGTTTCGTCGACCGGCAATGGTGATGGTGGTATCCAAAAAATCAAATTTAGCTTCCCCATTTTCATCGGCGCTGATGTTACCAAACGAACCGGCATGGCGTTTTGGGTTGGGTGGCAACCCATGGGGATGCCCTTCGGGGTTGTAATGCCCGCCGGCACTTTTCCCTGAGACTTGGTCGGAAATATCGCCCCACTGGTGAATGTGAACCCCATGATCTTGGTTGGGGGTAAGGCCGGTTAATATGGCGGATACGCGAACCCCATCCGGTTCTTGCGAAAAAGAGAAGGTTCCTTGAACGGCATTCCCTTGTGTGGGCAGAATAACGGCCAGGGCTGTTTTATATTGGTGGGATTGGGCCACAACTTTTGGCATGGGGGGCACGGCCTGCAATGGTATCACGGCTAACATGGATAATAATAGTATTGTTTGAATATTCATACCTGTATTTAACCGCAAAAAGAACGCTAAATCAATGAAATGGCAGGTTTAGCAGGGAAAAAAACGGGGAATACCATGGCATGGACATTCATGATGCCATGACACGTTTAAATGATCATATCCGCCAGTTCATTCGGCCGGACCAGGTATTGTATGAAGTGGCCGCACAAACATTGGAAGAATACAATCATGCGATTCTGACACCGCGTGATGATGTTGATTTAACGTCCTTGGAGTATCAAATTCATGCCTTGAGATTACTCATTGAGCACCCAAAAAAGAATGTCCGTCACATCAAGCGAGCCATTTCACATTTGGACTACACGGACCAGCACCACATCCTGACCCGCTGGGCCTGGATGCAATTTCATTATGAGAACTTAACGCAAAAACATCAATCCAAACGCCCATTTCAATGCAATTTGGGGGAATTTCATCAATGGATAACGGAAGATTACGAATATTTTGTATTGCTGCATTTTTTGCCTCATTATGCACAATTGCGGCACATGGATTATTTATTTGACAGCAAGCCGGAACAGTTGCACTTTGCCCCGGACTTTTTGGTGAAACACAAACGAAAAACCATGGGCATTGAAATCACCATTGCCCCGGAACATGAAACCTTTGGTCGAAACCAACACTACCGGTCGCGATTCATTTCACATTTACAAAAGACTTACGGTGGCCATGCCATCGAAATTTCATTGCTGGACATTAACCGATGGCATGCATGCATTGAAGAAAAGCAGCACATTTGTTTGGCCATTGATTTATGGCTCATTTTAAATAAGTGCAATCAATTGGTGCAGCAATCTTTAACCATTGAGCAAACCTTAATTACGATTAACCCATTAGATGATGGAACCATGCTAACGGTCGAAAACCAAAGCAAGGATGCCAACATTACATTTAAAATTTCACCAGCCAATGGGTTCAAGTTAAATGAAGCCGACATTGTCAAAGCGCAAACCCATTTGGATGAAACCTATCAGGTGGACCAATGTTGCCAAAGCATCATGAGCCGAATCAACGCCAAAAACACGGCCCAATTTGGCCCCAACACCATTTTGGTCATTTGGCCCATGAACCAGTTCAATGCCATTGATTACGGACAGATCGCCAAAAAACTTCACACCAAAAAAATTGTCACCCGGTTCAAAGAAGTATGGATTTTCACCAAAATAAAAAGCCACCCGATCAAGATACAAACCTCCCATGTTTAAATGTCACAAATTGTGGGCATACAATGAATAACTAACACAAAGGGGTAAAAAATGACATTCAAGAGTAACTTTGGATTTAGCAAACTTAACTGGGAACCTATGTTTACCGCAACCAAGCAACCAAGAATCAAAGCCCAACAATCCAATAATTGTTTATACAATCACATCAAAGGGAACCTCCCCAAGGCCATCGAAAATTTGGGGGACTTGATCACATTGAACAGGGATAAAAATCCAAGCATCGTCACCATTGAGAAAGAAAAAATTAGAAAGGCCCTAGAATCAACCACAACCACCCTGGCCAGATGCATTGACCCAACCCTAACGCCACCAACCATAAATTCGGACGACAATCTCAGTAATTCATTATGTAAGATTGGCCGGTTTTTGGGACAACATTGGCAAAAAATTGAAAAATCAAATGGTAAAACAACCATTGCCGTGTGCTTAAAGCAATTGGAAGACATCACCTCGGCCATTGGGCTCATCAATGAATTTAGTAATGATAATGACGAAGAAGGAACCGAAGTAAAACTTGATAATGAGTCGAAATTTCACCTTGAAGGCTTCGATTTGCATTGGGATCGGCAAAACATTACGGTCGGTGGAGATACCGGTAAGATAACACGCGTTGGAAACAAACAAGAAAAAGCGACAAAAGGGTTGCAAGCCTGGGGCAAATATTTTTCTGATTTCAGGGCCCTTCACACCGCCGATCGATCTGCTGCGGCAAACGAAAAACGAAAATGGAATTCCTTTTCCTCATGGAACCCTTTCAAGGAAACGGCCATAACCACAGAAAAATTACAAACACACCATAATATAAGCACGGGTAGCCTTGCAGGCCCCGATAAAGCCAAAAAATGCTTAGAAAATGCCCAAAATGCCATGAACCATGGATATTTCAGCAATGCAGATGAGTTCTTGCAAGAAGGAATAGAGGCACTAACAAGTGACGTTGAGTTTATTAAAAACAATCCTAAACTATTGGCCAGCTTGATAGTGGAATCGGTATTGGTACAGAACCCCGAAAACCCAACCATATTAAGCGATTTTGATCCTAACAGAAGTGAATTTCTTAGAGAATTAATTGAAACAGCGAATATTGGTGACATTAACATACCCAAAAGTAACTTAAAGCAAATAGAAAACGCTACAAAAACAGCCTTAAATAATCGAGAAGACTCACTGTATAAAGCAAATCAAGTTAAATTATTAAAACAATACACTCGTGTAAGGTGGGGGAAAGCACCAAACGATGCCTGGAGCGTATGGACAACAGCGCGATACAAAGATTTGAGCACCGTTAGAAAAAGCGTTAAGCTGACAGAACAAAAACCAGCGATAGATGTAGTTCGATCCCCAAGAAGTGGAGGGGGAGCTACTGATGTGCGAGACTTTCTCGTTGAGCGTGTTAAAGCGAATAAACAGGGCGACACCGAACTTCATATTGCCGCTGAGATGGGAGATACCAATGCGGTTATAGACCTTATTGAAAATGGAGCAGATGTGAATGCCGTTAATAATTCTAAGAACACCCCGCTTATGGATGCCAGTAGACAAGGTAAAACAGATGTGGTTAAAATACTTCTTGATAAAGGGGCAAACGCGAATGCCGTCAATGAGAATAACAACACCCCCCTTCAAATTGCCATTAATATGAGGCACAGAGACACCGCCGTGGTCATTATGAATGCTCAGCTAGAAATACTTGGCATTACTAATAATTTTCAAGTGGTTGCTGATAATGATGATGATGATGATGATGATTATAATGATCAGATTCAATACAAGAATGCAACTGGTAATGTTGAAAAATTTTTATTAAGTAGGGCCGCACAAAAACTCGCAGATATGGCATATCAAAGATTCAACAATGGTATGAATAAAGAAACTTGCGGAAAATTTTGTATAGAAAATAATAATGTAAATTACACCAGCCCCGCGAAGGACGCCATAACATTTTGGATGCAAGATCAACATGTCCCAATCCTTGTTGAAGGTCTATTAAAACTAACAGATGGTGGAAGCTTCACGTTCGATCATGCCCGTCAAGATGAAGATGAAGATGAAGATGTTGATGCTATAGGATTCACTTTTAATAAAAACGAGAGGGGTGAAATCCGTTGTATGCTTCCAGAAGATGCTTTACGTCAAGAAATTACAGATACGCCCGATTTATTGCCCATCGCCGGGTTTGATGAAACGGCTGCAGCTTATACAAATGCCACTAGCGTAGATAAAATAAGAGATCACATTCTGACACTTAATTTACATAATAATGGTATCAATATAACCCAATTAGATGCCGCCGCTGATAAAGCCGCCATTATACAGTTTTTAAAGGATGTGAAAGACGCTCAAAATGCAGTTAGTGGTGGTGGTGCTGCGCCTGCTCTTGTACCCAATCTTGGTGCGTTAGCTGATGCAGATAAGGGTGCGCTTGCACCATTGAATGCAACTCACTACCAATACACATCGGCTGAGGGTGCCAATACCTTGGATATTCTTGAAGCCGATGGTCAAAACTTCAAAACTATGATTGAGGGCTTTGATCTTGCTATAGGGAATGGCGCTCACAACATAGATGATGGCAATGGTAATAACTATACTGTCACCGTAGCTGGGGGTAAAATTACCAATGTTGTTGTTGCGCCTGATCTTGTAGCCGATCTTGATCAAGCCGCTGGTCAAACCTGGACAAATCCGTTGAGTATCTTAGCGGGCGCAATGAACTCAATGGCTCAAGGCTTGGTCAAACAGCTTAGACAACCTTCAAAAGAAGAAATAGAAAGATTTCTAGAAGCGGCTGCTGATGGTAACTTAGATGAGCGTGAAATTCAAGAGTTTATCGAGAAGAATGGTGAAATAAATACAACAGCTGATAATGATGGCAACACCGCCCTTCATTTGGCCGCTAATAATAACCGTACCAATGTGGTTCAAGCACTTCTTGCAAAAGGAGCAACGGTGACTACCGTTAATAAGCATGGCGCCACCCCCCTTCATTTGGCCGCTTACAATGGTCACAAAGAGATTGTTCAAGCCTTAATTAACGCTAAGGCGGGTTTGAATAAAAAGGATACGTATGGCTCCACCCCCCTTCATTTGGCCGCTGATAATAACCATCCCGATGTGGTTAAAGTACTTCTTCATAAAGAAGCAGACGTAAATATACAAAATAATAAAAGCGCCACCCCCCTTCATGTTGCCGCTTACAATGGTCACAAAGAGATTGTTCAAGCCTTAATTACCGCTAAGGCGGGTTTGAATAAAAAGGATACGTATGGCGCCACCCCCCTTCATTGGGCCGCTAATAATAACCATCCCGATGTGGTTGAAGCACTTCTTAATACAACTGGAATAGACGTAAAAATACAAGAAAATGGTGGCCAAACCGCCCTTCATTTGGCCGCTGAAAAAGGCCATAAAGATGTGGTTCAAGTACTTCTTGATAAAGGAGTAGACGTAAATATACAAAATAATGAAAGCGCCACCCCCCTTCATGTTGCCGCTGAAAAAGGCCATAAAGATGTGGTTCAAGCACTTCTTAATACAACTGGAATAGACGTAAAAATACAAGAAAATGGTGGCCAAACCGCCCTTCATTTGGCCGCTGATAATAACCATCCCGATGTGGTTAAAGTACTTCTTGATAAAGGAGCAGACGTAAATATA
>MDTD01177368.1_pt1 | contig 27144 bp, 25 predicted proteins | sample 811221 | NCBI WGS metagenome assembly MDTD01 (sample SAMN05326646, study PRJNA326480) | marine metagenome | isolation source: seawater | place: Pacific Ocean: South West | collected 2011 | reverse complement strand
ATGGAAAGAATCCCTAAGCGCTATTAATTCCCACCTTCAAAAAGAAAATAATGGTAAGTCAAAAGCAACATCAAATTGGGTAGATATTAAAGAACCTGATTTGGTAGTTTGGCTTACTAAAACGTTTAACAATAAAACCGCATTAAAAAAATATGTTCAGTTAAATTGGAAATGTCCAATTTTAATACTTCAAAATGGAATAGGGCAAGAAGAATTATTTTATAATATTTTGGGTTCCAATCAAAAGTTACTGAGAGGGATAACCAGTCAAGGAGCAAAATTAATAAGTCCTGGTTATGTTTTAGATACAGGTTATGGTCCAGTGATTGTAGAAAAAAGTAAACTTTTTGATAATTTCCCTGTAATTCAGAAAAAATGTATTCAGCATTTTTTATACAATAAATTAGCAATTAACGCAGTTCTCAATCCGGTTTCAGCTTTATTTTCAGTTAAAAATAAAAATGCAATTAAAGGACAAGCTGGCGAATATTTAAAGGATTTAGTCAAAATTTGTTTTCCATATTTTGAAAAACGTCAAATATTTGAGTCTGAAAAGGAATATTTTAAAAAGGTCATATTGGTGGCGAGTAAAACAGGTGAAAATATTAATAGTATGTTGGCTGACAGACAAATGAAAAGAAAAACCGAAATTTTAGAAATTTTAGGCCCAATAAATAAGGAGTTGAATAATAGTGAGCTTACTAAAATAATAAACTTGTTAAAAGGTTGAAATTTTATTTTTTCAGATATTGTATTGTATTTACTTTTGGAATGAATATTGGTAGAAAAGAAAAAAAATAACAATGAAAAAAATAGTTTTCGGAATTTTGATTTTAATATCATTGGTAAGTAACTCACAGTTTAGCTTGGAATCTGCTAAAAACAAAGCTAAAAATGTTACTAGTTCAACAGTAAAAAAACCATTGACAAATAATGAAATTATTCAGGGACTGAAAGAAGCTTTAAATATAGGTGTTCAGAAATCATGTGCTAAAGCAAGTAAGGTTGGAGGGTTTAACAAAAATGAATATATAAGAATTCCGTTCCCTGAAAAGGCAAAGAAGATGGAAGAAAAACTAAGGCTTATTGGAATGAGTAACCAAATCGATGATTTTGAAGCTGCATTGAATAAGGCTGCCGAAAAAGCAACCGGAGAGGCTGCTCCAATTTTTCTAAATGTCATTAAATCAATGAATTTGAGTGACGGAATAAGTATATTAAGAGGTTCAGATAATGCAGCTACAGATTATCTGAGTAAAGTAACAAGTGATTCCCTCTATATTGCCTTTAAACCTATAATCGAAAAGGCTATATATCTAGTTAATGTGACTAAGTATTGGAATCCATTAGCGAATAGGTATAACAAAATTCCATTAACTTCCAAGATTAATCCAGACTTGGAAGACTATACTACAAAAAAAGCAATTGAGGGTATATTTAAATTATTAGCAAGCGAGGAGGAAAAAATCAGAAACCAATTATCAGCAAGAACTTCGGAACTCTTAAAAAAGGTTTTTGCAGAGTAATTTTAAATAAATTTCTAATACTTTTTACTTTACTATTCGATATTTCATTTCAATAGCTCCCGTATCGTGAGTTTTTGTCTCAATTAATTTTAAATCTGTTCTATTTGGTATTTCTTCAAATATGTCGATACCGTCGCTTAAAATTATTGGCATACAAAACAGTTGTAATTCATCAATTAGACCCTCATTTAAAAGCATCGTATTTACTTTACCTCCGCCTATTAACCAAATATTTTTACCTGGCTTATTTTTTAATTTTTTAATAAAATCAATATGATTTTCGGAAATAAATTCGACGTTTTGATTGTTTTTTAATTTTTTATTTCTTGTAATTACGTAGTTTATTTTATCTGGATAAGGAAAATCAATTCCCCAGCTTTCAACCTGTTTGTATGTACTTGACCCTTGAATTGTAGTGTCTATGGATTCATAAAATTTTTCGTATCCGTAATCTATCTCTTCATCGTGATCTTTTACATATAACCAATCAACCGATCCATCTTTTTCAGCAATTTTACCATTTAGAGATGCTGCAATATATAGCTTGATTTTTCGCATGATTTTATCTTTTTCTTCACCTTACGTATATAATCAACAAATATTTACATTTTTTTGATAATTTTTAAATAACATTCTCAAGTTTAAAAATTGTTATCTCTGTTCTTAAGTTAAATCTAAATAGTCATAAATACATTAATGCTTCATTTATATAAAGCTTCCTTTCATTGAATAAATGAAATTATTCTGAGGTGTAGCGTTTGTTTTTTACTGGAAGAATAAATGGGTCAAAAAATGGAGCTTTAAGCTGTAGACCACGTAAGCATCCAGCTATAATCCAACCACTAAAATCTCCCTAAACATCCAGGTCACATAAATCTAGATTGTGGCATAAAACAATATTTGATTGTTTAGTATTTATGGAACTCTGTATTTTTTTTGGGTTAAAGTTTAATGCCCATAAATCATCAAGACCAATGAAGTTTAATCAGTTTTTAGATGACTTAGAGTTGCGTAAAAGATGTATTTAATATTTTTTAAAACTTCAGAAATTGAATCAGCAACTTCTTGGTCAGCCCAATTTTTTCCATAATCATGGTTACCTAGTATACCAAAAGTGCCAATTGATCCATGTGTTATATGTTGCATTTCTTTGTTTACCCCAATTTGTTCATTACTTTCATAACTAACATAATCGCCTGTATATCCAGCAAAATCATGATTATACTTTTGTGCTTCAATCATAGAATTTATAATATAATTATGGTCAAATCTATTTCCAACATGCAAATCACTTATTTGCATCAGTGTTTTGCTTATTAGTTGTTTAGGGGAATTTTTACCGGCATTTTAATTCTATTGAAATCTAACCAAAAGGTCCAATCCTCCAAGAATACAAACCTCCTAGTAATCCTAAACTAACCCCTGCGGTTAAAGATTTTTTAATGAATTTTCTTTGCTCCATAAAATACTTTTTTAGCAACAATAGTGGAAGTTCCAAATTGTAAATACAAAGTGAAAAAATGTTGAATTAATAAATAGTTATTACTAGGTTTCTCGCACCTCCTGAGTTTCTGAACTCACAGAGATAAATACCCTGCCATGTCCCTAAATTTAATTTACCATTTGATATTGGAATGTGGATACTTGATCCAACTAAAGACGACTTAAGATGTGCAGGCATATCATCACTTCCTTCAAAGGTGTGAATATAATTGTGTTGGTTTTCTGGAATTAGTATGTTGAAGCTGCTTTCAAAATCTACCAGAACACTTGGGTCAGCTGCTTCGTTAACAGTTAACCCCGCAGAGGTGTGTTTTATAAAAACATGCATCAAACCAGTTTCTGGAAGGCTGTGGATTTTCTTTAAAATAGTTTCTGTTATAACATGAAAACCTCTTCTAAAGGAAGGTAACGTTATTTCGTATTGTTGCATTTATTTCCAGTTTTTACGGGGGATAGGAGCGTGAATAGCTATTTTTTCTTTGCTAACAGGGTGTGTGAACTCAATATTTTTGGCATGTAAGCAAATTGATTTGTCTTTATTTGCTGAAGGAGCACCATATTTTATATCTCCAACAATAACGCATCCAATTGAGGAAAGTTGGGCTCTGATTTGATGAGGTCTCCCTGTTAGCGGTTCAACTTCAAGTAAATTTTTAATTTTATTACTTTTTAAGTGGGTGTAAATTAATTCTGATTTTTTGCCTTTTGAGATTTCTATATTGTAAGCAGAAGTTTTGTTTCTTGAAGGATCTTTTACTAAAAAATGAACTAATTTTTGATGTTCAACTACTGGGGCATTTGTACATTTTGCCCAGTATTTTTTATAAATCTCTTTCTTTTGAAACATTTTATTCAAGCGTTGCAGAGATTTACTAGTTTTAGCAAAAATAATTACTCCTGATACCGGTCGATCTAATCTGTGAACAATACCTAAAAAAACATTACCAGGCTTTTTGTCTCTTTCTTTTATGAATTTCTTAATCTTTTCGGATAAAGGCTTATCTCCTGTTTTATCTCCCTGGGTAATTTCTCCGGATTTTTTATTTATTGCAATAATATGATTGTCCTCATAAAGAACTTCCATTATTAGTACTGCTCTTGATTATTTGGAAAGTCTCCTTTCTGAACATCTATACAGTATTTATTGACTGCACTCTTCATTTCTTCGTAGAGATTTAAATAACGCCTCAAAAATCTTGGTGAGAATTCGTGTGTCATTCCAAACATATCGTGAGAAACTAAAATTTGTCCGTCACATCCATTTCCAGCTCCAATCCCGATAACTGGTATTGATAATGATTGGGCAATTTTTTGAGCCAATTTAGCCGGTACCTTTTCTAAAACTAGAGCAAAAACTCCAGCGCTTTCTAATTTTTCAGCATCTCTTATAAGCTTTTTTGCTTCCGCATCCTCCTGGGCTCTAACAGAGTAAGAGCCAAATTTGTAAATGCTTTGAGGAATAAGCCCAAGATGACCCATTACAGGAATTCCTGCAAGTAATATTCGTTTGATTGAATCAGATACATCATCACCTCCTTCTAATTTGACAGCGTGTGCGCCTGATTCCTTCATGATTTTTATTGAGGAAGAAAGCGCCTCTTTTGTATTGCCTTGATATGAACCGAAAGGGAGGTCAACCACAACCATAGCTCTTTCCGCACCTCTTACAACTGAGGAAGCATGATATATCATTTGGTCAAGTGTAATAGGTAAGGTAGTTTCATGACCTGCCATAACATTACTTGCTGAATCTCCAACCAGAATGACATCTGCTCCTCCTGCATCAATAATTTTTGCCATTGTATAATCATAGGCGGTAAGCATGCTGATCTTGTGACTAGAAGATTTCATTTCTTGAAGAGTTTTTGTTGTTATTCTTCTTCTTTCTTTGAATTGTGTCGTCATTATTTTAGTCTTTTAGTTCAGCTTTATTGAATTTTGCTTTCAATAATTTTGTAGAATCTTTTGAGTTTATTGGCTCTGTATTTTCATAATCCTCTATTTGGTTGTCAATATCTAAGGTATGGAGGTAAATAGAGTCTTTTTTTAATAACTCAATTGCGCCGACTGTATCGATAGTAAGATTAATATTTGAGTCTATTATTAGAGTATCCAAAGACTCATTTTTGGATTGTTTTTTTTCTTGCTTAGTTAAGCTTGAGTCCTTTGTTATTTCTCGTAAACTATTCTCCAAAAAAGTATTGGCTGAATCTTTATACACACTATCTAATCCTAAAGATTTATTTTCATCTTTAGTTAAAGAATCCATTTTTTCAGAATCTAAAAAGCCTCTCATTCTTAGATTCTCAGGGATGTTTAAAAGTAAATTTTTAGAAGTATCTGTTTTTTCAAAATATTTGAGTGAGTCACTTATTTGCTCCTCTTCTTTATTGTTATTTATTACTTCCATAAATACAGAGCCTTCATTTGTTATAATTATTTGAGATAGAATAGAAGAGTCCTTTAATTCAGGAGCAAACGAGTTCTTATTTTTTAGAAAACCTGGTTCTGAGTAAATATTTTCCTTGGAATCATGAATTTTTTTTGTAGGGGTTGAAATATCCGATGGTTTGGAAGGAACTTTTTCAATTAAAACTATTGAGTCGAGTCTATTTTCTAATCTTGACTCTGCAATATCTAAATTGAGTTTACTTAGTTTTTCATTCATAAAACCTATTTTGGTTTTGTTTTCAAGAATTTCTTTTTTCAGTGAGTCAATAATCAAATTTGAGCTATCATAAAGCGATTCAACAAGATTGAAAGCTTGTAAAATTGAGTCACGCTCAAGACTAACTAGTTTTAATTTTTTAAGAAGTTTTATTGATTGAAATTGATTGACTGAATCAACACTAGAAGAATCATGTTTTTTAAGAATCTCTTTAAATTCGATGTTTTCTTCATTAATTGTTTGAAGCTGTTTTTCTAGAATTTTTATCGCTGAAATCGCTGTTCTGTCGGCATCACTATATTTAGCCATTAAAGCGATATTTTTCAGGCTGTCGTTTTCTAACTTAAGAGCTTCTATTTCATTAATTAAATTATTTAGATTGACCTCTGGTTTGGCTCCTGGCATGTCTAAATCATATACGTTGAAATAATATATCCTCGCTTCTGCGCTTGGCCCAATATAGGTACCAAATTTACCACTTTCATAAGAGCTGTTTACAAAGGAATAGATATAATTACCGTTAATGTAAATATCAAACTGACCTCTAAAACCTTTTATTTCTACAGTATTGTTTCGAGTAGGAGGCGCGATGTTTTTTGATTTTAGCCAACCATTATCACCTTCTTTAGTGATGTAAGCATTTGTTCCTAAATCTGTAATTCTAAACTTCTTTTTTTTGTTAATTTCAAAAACAAAACCGCCTTTACCACCTCTTTGTGCTAAAAATATAACCCCCACACTACTTTCTGATGTTCCAAGGGGTGCTAAAAGAACCTTTGATTTTATGTAAAAGTTTTTATTAATAGGATCTGCATTTGCAATAACCGCTCTTGGAGAACCTATTTTTCTTTGCATGAAATAATATCCGTCGCCATAGGTAGCCCAAAATTTACGATCGGAACTGGGTGTAATTATAAAATTCTTATTTACATCTGTGAATCCTTCAGAAAAAACTTTTTTCACTTTTTCATTTACAACGTAGGGTTGAGAAATACCTACAAATCCTGATGCTAAAAAACTGATTAGTAAAGCAATAAATCGTAGTTTCATAAATGATTTTTAAAGTAAAAATAATAACTTATAATTCGTCAAGAAACAAAAATCGGCAAACTTTCATCAAAAAATTAGTTTTCAAGTTCCTTCGTTGTTTTATTTAAATTTTAAGAGCTGAATATTTCCGGAGTTTTGATTTTTTGATTTGGAAATTTTTCGTTAATCTTTTCAATCATATATTTTGCTGAGTATCCCGATAATCTTCTGTTTTCACTAGGTTGGTGATGTAAACAATAAAAAGTCGTGACGCCAAAAGAAATCCAATTCGTAATTTGCTGAACCCACATATTAATTCTCTCGTGATCAGTCTCTATTAAACCATTACCAACAAATCTTATGAAGGCAGTTTCGTTACTAACTGATGTATGAACAACTTCTCTTTTTCCGGCTGTATCTGTTATTACATTAGCAATATTGTAGTGATTTAGTAATTCACAGAGCTCAAGAGATTGGTTAAACATAGGATTGCGTATTTCAATAGCAAAATTTTGTTCTACGGGTAGGTAGGAAAGGAATTTTTCCAACTCTTTTAATCGTTTTGGTCCAAAGTTGTTTTGCAATAAAATAAATGTCGTGCCCGCTTTTTCACCCATTGTATCCATTGAAATGACAAACTCTTCAAGCCTTGACAGTACATCCTTTCCGAGTAAATTTTTCCGTAAGGAAATAATCTGAGGCATTTTAAATGAGAATTTAAAATGATCGGGGACACTATTTTTCCATCTATCTAAGGTAGCGGGTTTGGGGTTACCATATCTTGTTGAATTTACTTCTACAGTATTGAACTGCTTTCCATATTCTAACAAGAATTTTTTTTGAGAAGTCTTTTCAGGGTAAAAATGACCTTTAAAATCCTTGTCTGACCACGTTGAGCTTCCAATGTAAAAATTTGGTGGTTCATTTTTTTTTTTAATTATTGTTTTGATAAAACTTGGAGGGGGTGGTAGGGAAAAATCAATGTCACTTACATTCGATAAAAAACCGTATTTCATTGTAAATCAGTAATTTTTATAAGTAGAGGGTCAAATACATAATGCTGAATAGTTGTTAGTTCATTTTCAAAACAAATTCCATAAAATCGATCCGGATCAAAAATTAATGGAGAACCAATTGTGTTTTTAGACCCAAATGGCAATTTTTTCTTATACCCTAAAACTTTTATTTTTTCTCCGGTAAATTTAGTCACAGATAATGAAAACCAAATATTTTGTGCTTTTAGTTTTTTTATAATACTTTCTTTTACCTTTCCAGTTAATATGTTTTCAGCAGCGATGGATTTGAAATTTAAAAGATATTTTTTTAATACATTTTTTTTAAAATTAAGTTTTTTGTTTTTTTGAAATAAAGCATAATCCGATTTTTCTAATTTAATTTCAAAGTTATTAGCAGGATCACTGGGATATTCTAGTTTAATGGATTGAATGGCGTTTTTTGGAAAAAAGAAAATTTTTAAATCTCTCCATGTATTTGGGTTGGGCTCAAATCTTGGAGTCAGATATCCCTCAAACCCAATTAAATGAGTTAAAAAAGGAGTTGGAAAGTTTTTTCCTGAGTGTTCATCAATTAATAACATATAAGTTCCTGTTGTAGACCCATCAGCACTTCCAATAAAGTAACTTTTTTTAAGGTTTCCTTTAGAAAAGAATTCAACTTTAATATTGTTTGTCGCTAAGTTTTTTAAAATTATATTTTTTTTTGTTCTAGGTACACGTTGTTTTACTTTTATGTTTTGAGCTGTTTTTAAAAGTGTTTTAATTCTGATGTCCCTTGCAACATATTTGTTATTTACCATCCATACTTCATTTTTTTTGGTTAAAAGAACTTTTGTTCCTTTTTTGTCAACAAGGAAAATTTTATCAATTGAGGATATGTCTTTGATCCTAAAATTTCGCTCGTCTTCTGCACTCAAATTATTATCTGTTGAGTTGTAAAAAAAGAAAAAACCTATTAAAAGGGTAATAAATGATATAAAGAATAAAATTAATTGCTTTTTCATGTTATTTAGAAAAACGTATTTTTCTGAAAAGGATGAAGCCTAAACTGATTAAAAGAATAATACCAATGGGTAGGGCTGTGTTTATAATTTTAATCAGCCCATTTTTTTCCTTCACTAGTTTAGAATCTAATAAACGCATTTTTATTTTTTTTGAACGGACAGAAATCAATTTTTCATCTCCTAAAAGATAATTAACACAATTTACTAGAAACTTTTTATTATCGTAAAATACGTTACTAAATTGATCTGTTCCCAAAGGAATCATTTCCTGTCTCTGAGAAAACCAATTCTTTCCGATATCTCCATCTGCAATCACTATCATTTTGTTTTTATCAGAAGTGTCTTTAAATTTTATAGCTCTATTCGCTGCAAACTCAGGAGTTATTCTATTCTTAAAGTAAGACCCAAAAGACCCCTCTAGTAGTAAAGCTATAGGTTTGGAACCTGCTCTGAAGTTTTTAGGGATTACTTTTTCATTTGCAGTTTCTCTGAATGAAATTCTAGACGGTAGTTTTTTATAACGGTTATTTCCAGATGTTTCATAAAGTGTTGTGAAATCTATTCCATCAACTGGTATTGTATCAAAGCTACTGCTGAATTCCACCTTTATGGGGTCAAGGTTCCTGTTAATCAGATGATTGTTTTTGGATACTAAAACGGGATTATAAACCCAATTATATAATTGAAATCTACCACCGCTACCATTTGCGGTAGTTTGAATGGGTATTTTCGAGCATTGTAAATCTTCAACAATATGTTTGTTTAAACGAACTCCATATTTGTGAAGCATAGCTCCTAGTCCTGTTTCAAGTGGCGAAGCAAAAATCAAACCTTGATTTTGCATACTATCTAGTTCCGCACCTTTAGCACCTTCTAGCATCATTAAAACTTTACCTCCATTCATAATATATTGATCTAGGATATATTGTTCTTTCTGAGTGAATTGTCTTAGAGGTTTTGCAATAATTAATAAATCAATTCCTTCTAATGCGGCTATTTGTTCTTTACCCTCTTTGTTTTTTAAATATGCCGGACCTGTTTGATAATATTCATAAAGTGACTTCGAAAAATCTTCTATTTCATAACGTCCCAATTCTCCGTGTCCTTGGAGAAAAGCAACCGTTTTCATTGAGTCTTGTTCAAGTTTTCGAATGGCGTTGGTTATTTCAAACTCTAATTCTTCAATTGCTTTTTCATAGGTGTTTATTTTGTTTCCTTTTGCTTGCCTTATAAATGGAACAGGTATGGATCTGCCCTTGTAAAAAGCCTCTGCGCCTAATGGAACATATACTCGGTCTAATTCGCCATTGTCTTTTTTGTAAGGAATAGGAATAATTTCCAGGCCCTTTCTTTGCTTAAGGGCTAAAATAGATTTTTCTCTTGTTTTAGGATCATCGATGGTTTTATATAAATCAACAAATTCATATTCTAGGTAACCATCGGAAATGTCTGAAAGTTCTTCCAATGTTTCTAAAATAGAATTTCTTACTCTTGTTAGATCAGCTGGTAAATATTCATTATCTAAAAAAATTTTAAATTCAACCACATCATCTAACCCCTGTATCAATTCAATTGTACTTTTATTTAACGTAAATCGATTATCTTCTGTGAGGTCAATTTTGACAAATGAAAAGTAACTGAAAATCATAATTAGTAAGATAATAATGAATCCAGTTAAAAAATTTGCGAGATCTTTGATTTTGTTTTTAATCATAAATTACCATTTTCTACTGACTAATGTAACCTTGGTAAGTAAGGTAAATATTGCGATTAGACAGAAATAATAAATTAAATCTCTTGAGTCTATAAGTCCTCTGCTGATACTATAGTAATGTTCTTCAATACCAAATTGTTGGATAATATAATTGAATGAAGTGTTATCTCCATAATTTCCAATTAAATTAAAGCCAAAATAGAATACTAAACAAAATAGAATACCAAATAAAAGGGATATTATTTGACTTTTTGCAATTACTGAGGAAAATAATCCAATAGAAATAAAGCAAGAGCCAAGAAGAACCAATCCAAGGTATGAACCAATAGTCGCTCCTTTATCAATTGATCCATGAGATAAATACTCAACTGAGAAATAATAAATAAGAGTTGGTAGCAAAGTAAGTAGAAGTAAAATTAAGTACGCTGAAAATTTACCTATAATTATTTGAAATTCAGTTAAAGGTCTTGTGAGTAACAATTCAATAGTTCCGTTTGCTTTTTCTTCTGCAAATCCGCGCATAGTCATAGCAGGTATAAGAATTAAATACATCCAAGGCGCTAGAGCAAATAGGGGTTCAAGTGAGGCAAAACCGGAAGATAGTATATTCATATAATCATTTGGTGCGTAAGTCCATAAAAATAACGAGTTTGTCAAAATAAAAAGAACTAAGACAATTGGGCCAATTAAAGAGCTAAAAAAATATCGAATTTCTTTTTTGAGAATAGCTAACATTAAGTCTAATTTATATTATTTAAAAGCTAAAGTAAATCTTTGTTAAAATTGTTTATAAACTCACTATGTTTATAAACTCATGAACTGAATAACATATTTTAGTCATAAAGTAACTAATTTTATAAATAGCTTTAAAAATTAAGATTAATAAAATGAAACATAAGATTGCACCTTCCGTCTTAGCGGCTGATTTTGCCAATATTCAAAGAGATGTTGAAATGATTAATAATAGTGAGGCAGATTGGTTTCATGTCGATATTATGGATGGTGTTTTCGTACCTAACATATCTTTTGGATTCCCTGTTATGAAGGCGATTAAGCAACATGCAACCAAGCCTATGGATGTTCATTTAATGATAATTGATCCTGATCGATATATCACGGCATTTAAAAAAGCTGGAGCGGATTTGCTCACTGTTCATTATGAGGCTTGCAACCACCTTCACAGAACTGTTCAAGCAATAAAGGCTGAGGGCATGAAAGCTGGAGTTGCTCTAAACCCCCATACACCTGTTCAAGTACTAAAAGATGTCTTGGAAGATATTGATTTGGTTTGTGTCATGAGTGTTAATCCCGGATTTGGTGGCCAGAAATTTATAAGAAATACTTTTAATAAAGTTAGAGATTTAAAGGCTTTGATAGAGTCATCTGATTCAAATGTTTTGATTGAAATTGATGGAGGGGTCGGTACCGATAATGCCAGACTGCTAGTGGATTGCGGTGCTGATGTCTTAGTAGCGGGAAGTAGTGTTTTTAAAGCAGAAACCCCAAAGAAAACTATTAGGCAACTTAAAAAATTGGAAACTATTATTAAAAGTTCTTAATTAAGTAAATAGTGGTTTGATAAAGCCGACCACAAAAGCTGTTACATAAGTTATTCCGAAAGACCAAATAAAGGATGCTGCTATTAAACTGGGAATTGCTTTTTTTTCTTTACCGAAATACTTTCCTACAAGTATTGATCCAAGGGGAACCGATATAATTCCGATTGTCATACTCGTTCCAAAAAGTTTAAATTTTTCTTTTATTCTAATAATTTTCCTGTTTCGTTTGAAATTAATTTTTTTTGATTTTTTGGTGGAGAATTTTCCATATTTTGATAATCCTTTTCCAAGCAAGAAAAAAATCAATGCACTAAAAACAGAACCTGAACCACAAATTATTGCAATTTCAAATAACATTTGAAAATTATCGGAGTAAGCCGCCGCTAAGGCCATTGGTGTAAAAAGAAGTTTTATACCGCTAAATAAGAAAGCACTAAGTATTACAGCGAAGCTCATCTCCATAGTAAGGTTAATTTTTATAAAGATATTATAAATTAGGGCTTCAAAATAAGATTTAATCTTTTTTAAGAATATCTGTTTTGATGATTTTAATATATTTGTAATTATAAAAAATTGTAATTATGAATCAGGGATTTAATTTTAATATTTATAATGTAAAAGAGGTATCCAGAGTAGAGTTTATAAGAAAAACTTATGCACATGTAGCCTTGGCGGTACTCTCGTTTGTTGTGTTTGAAACTTTTCTATTTGTTTCAGGAATAGCAGAATCTATTGCTTTTACAATGTTAAATAATTGGTGGCTAATTTTAATCCTCTTTATTGGAGGTACATGGATCGCCAATAAATGGGCTGTTGAACCAGGAAATATTCAGAAGCAATATCTTGGACTTTTTCTCTTCGCGCTTATCGAAGCTATAGTTTTTGTTCCCTTATTTTATATTCTTTTCTCAAGTCCTCAATTCAGTGGTCAGGTTCAAAGCATTTTAGGACAAGCAGGAGTTGTTACAGGTGGTCTTTTCACAGGGTTAAGCGCAATAGCTTTATTTTCAAAAAAAGATTTTTCCTTTTTAAGAAGCATCATAACAATCGGAGCTTTTGTTGCTTTGGCAACCATATTTGCAGGAATGATTTTTGGTTTTGATTTAGGTGTTTGGTTCAGCGCGGGAATGGTTTTATTGGCTAGCGGTTCAATTCTATATCAAACCTCACGTTTATTAAGAGATTTTCATACTACCCAACATGTTGCAGCTGCTTTAGGTTTATTTGCATCGTTAATGACCTTGTTTTGGTATGTTCTTCAAATATTTATGAGTAGAGATTAAAAGAGTATCTAAATAACTTTAAAAGCAAAGCGATTTAATTACAGATTTAAATCGCTTTGTCGTTTAATATATACTATTCGTATTTTTGTTGAAGTTGTCTCATAAAGTTGGGTGTTTTAATTTGACAAATACAGTCAAAAATATTTATATTTGCACTGCCCTTTTTAAAATTAATTTACATTATGTAGTTTTAAACTGAGTTGCTTTTTGAACACCCTTGACATCCCAAAACTGAAAATATCTTACGTAACAATTATGAAATTTAAAATCAAAAATTTGAGGCTATCCTTATTAAGTTTCTTCATAATTTTAATTATCTCCCTAAAAGCTCAAGTTCCTTCTGGTTATATCGCAGATTGGAAAAACGATGCTAATGCTGCTTATTCAATTGTTCATGACGATTATGGTTTAGCAGGGTGTGATGGGATATGGCAATATGGAGATACAATTGCCTACAATAGAGGGATAAAATTTGTTTTTGGGGCATATACTGATCTTTGTGAGACTAGATATATTAAACCTAATGGCTACGATAATTTATATGATTACGCTAAAAATGTAATGATTGCTCAACATGGCCATGAAATTGCGAATCATTCTTCCTCACATGCATGTGCAACAGATAAAGGTTGGTCTCCTTGTCTTTTTGGTTGGGGTGAAAGCGGTTGGGGTGAAGCACCACTTGGACCAGACCTCGACGTAGAAATAAATGAAGCACATAACTCTATCGTAAATGGAACGGGTTTCGTTCCAAAATACTATGTTTATCCCTATGATGCTTTTACAAATGCTACAAATCAAAGATTGGAGGATTTAGGTTACATTGGTTCAAGAACAGGATGGAGTTCTAGTTACACAAGTGACGATGGTTATCATAGAAATGGTTATGAAAATAGTGATGAAGCCGATTTTTTTCCAAACAGTAATGGTTTTTTTAGAAATGGAGTACAAGTTTTTAATGACGACGATGCCGAAATGGGTTGGGAGGCTCAATTATCTGAGCTAAACAACGAGATAGATAATATTATAGCTAATAATTTATATGCAAATAGAGAATTTCACAATGTTGGTAATTCTGGTTGGGGACATGTAAAGGTAGAGGCGTATCGAGCTCATATGGATTATTTAAAATTAAAAGTAGATGAAGGTAAACTTTGGGTGGGTACAGTATCCGAGATATTTACTTATCAAATACAAAAATTAAAATATTCTGCAAATATTAATTATGTTTCTGAATCGGATAGAATTTACATTACGTGGAACACTATTGGTAGTGAATATGATGTTGATGTGGAGTCTTATTTAAGCGATCTAGTTATTAAAACACCAATCACACTAGTTGTAAACTTAGACGGTTTAGTAGGGAGTTATTTTGTAAGTCAAAACTCAGTAGATTTAAATACGGATAATTATTACGTCAATGAAGGAAAAATGTATATTAATGTTTACCCTCATGATGGTGATGTACAGATTTATAAAAAAAGTGTTGATGGCAATAATTATCCATACGTTACAAGTCCAATTGAAAACAAAAATCTAGTTGTTAACTTCACTCCATTTACTATTGACTTAAATGCCGTGTTTGAAGACACTGAAACAATTGACGAAGATTTTGTTTTTAGCGCCTCCGGCTATTCGGGTATTTCTATTGATCTTTCTCACGGTATTGCAACTATCTCTGCTCCTTTAAATTGGATTGGAAATACAACGGTAACTTTTAGTGCAGAGGATGAGGGGGGGTTATCAATAAGCGAGTCCTTTGATATTAGTGTTGAGGACCCTTTCTCAAGTCAAACTCCATTTTCAGGCGTTCCTATCTCGATACCAGGAAGAGTAGAGGCTGAAGATTATGATGAGGGAGATGAAGGAGATGCTTATAATGAAGAGTACTCTCCTTATGAGCCTGATCCAACAGCAGACCAATATCGGCCTTGGGACCCTGTTGATGTTGACATAATTGGCGGTACAAGTGAATATGGCGTAGGATATACCGTTTCTGGAGAATGGTTGGAATATACAGTTAATGTTACCGTGGATGCTTGGTATACTGTTGATTTAAAAGTAGCATCTGTTGATTATGGTGGTTCTACATTAGGTAAAATTAAGCTTTTAATTGACGGGAATAGTTGGATGCCTGCAACAGATATGATTTTCACAGGCGGATGGACAAATTATGAAACTGTTAGTTATCCATATTCTCTGTTTTTAGAAGAAGGAACCCATGTTTTAAGGGTAAGTTTTGTTAATGGAGATGTTAACTTAAATTACATTGATATTTTAGCTAGTCCAACAACAATAAAAAATAATGAACTTAGAAGTATTTTTGAAATATATCCAAATCCTGCATCAGACTTTATTAAAATAAAATCTGAATATCAAACTGCAAAAATTTACTCTCAAATGGGTGAATTAGTTAAAACTTCTAGTGAAAAAAATATCAATTTAACTGACTTAGCAAGTGGAATTTATTTTGTTAAGCTAGATGAATCTTCGTTAATGGTAAAATTTGTTTTAAATAAATAATTACAAATTATCATTATTGATTGTGCTATTATAGATTCGCAATTATGTTTCAAGTGGTCATTTTATTTCTCTGAATATATCTATTTTGTTATTACATTTATGAATTAAAAGATGAATAGGTAAAATGGAAAGTATAGGAACCCTGTTGATGCTAATTCTATTACAAGCTGTATTGGGATTTGATAACTTACTCTATATTTCTTTAGAAAGCAGAAGAGCTCCTTTAGAAAAGCAGAAAATGGTTAGGACAGTAGGTATTGGTTTAGCTATTTTTCTTAGAATTGGTTTGTTGTTTTTACTTCAGTTTATTGTTGGGATGTTAAAGGGCTCTTTATTTACTATTGATTTCAGTAAATATTTTGAAGGTGATTTTAATGGACATTCACTAATTATTTTGTTCGGTGGGATATTTATACTTTGGACCGCGATAAACGAAATTTGGCACATGATGGTTTTCGATCCAGCTGATGAATTAAATAAAAAACCATCCAATCCAATAAAAATAATTGGATTGATTGTGTTTATGAATTTGTTATTTTCTTTTGATTCGATTCTTGGAGCCATGGCGTTGACGGATGAGTTTTGGATTATGGCAACTGCTATAGTTATTTCGGGTATATTAATGATTTGGTTAGCAGATGGGGTAAGTACGTTTTTGCAAAAAAACAGAATGTATGAAGTTTTGGGACTTTTTGTTCTTTTGGTTGTTGGAATAATGTTACTTACCGAGGGAGGGGAAATGGCTAAGATAAAAGTCTTTAATCAAGAAATTAACGCCATGAATACAGGTACTTTTTATTTTGTGATTGCAATATTAATTTTGATTGACGTTGTACAAGGTAAATATCAAAAAAATCTTCTTAAAAATAGAAAACCAAACTCAAATTAATTAATGAAATTTCTTTTGGTACTGTAACTCAAAATTTTTTAATTTTTTAAAGCTCATATTTTTTATTGAGCAGAGACAGCCGCATCAATTTCAACTTTTTCTCCTGACTTGTATACGTCAATCAATTTTAAAGTGTCTCTTTCAAGTACAACAAAATCAGCTCGGTAACCCTTTTTTATGTAACCATATTCAGAATCAATACCCATAAATTCTGCAGGATATCTGGAAGACATTTTTAAGGTTTCAGCAAGCTCTATATTGGCTTTTTTAAACGTGTTTTGAACAGAGTCCAACATAGATACAGCAGATCCAGCTAGGTTCCCAGTTTCAGTTAAGTACATACCATCTTTAAAGAAAATTTTAAATTCATCAATTTCAAAATTATCCACAGGATGTTTTACAAATGATGCATCAGAAACTAAAAATAGTTTTCCTTTTTTTGCTCTGTGAGCAATTCTAACAGAAGCATAATTACAATGGACTCCATCAACAATTATTCCTCCGTATACATTGTCTGGTGAGTCTAAAAATGCACCAACTAAACCTGGTGCTCTGCTCGTGAATTGTGATTGCGCATTATATAAGTGGGTTACTTTGGTGATCCCTGAATCAAAAGCTTTCATAGCTTGTTCGTATGTACAATTGCTATGTCCAGCAGACACAGGTATTCCTGCTTGAACTAACATTTTAATATGTTTTTCTTTGACTACTTCAGGAGCGCAAGTAAGTATTTTTATGACGCCTACTCCCTCCTCAATAATTTTTTCAATCTCATAGTCTGTTGCTTCTCTAATAAAATCAAGAGAGTGCGCACCTTTTCTCTCTGGATTAAAATAGGGGCCTTCAACATGTAATCCGATTACACCCGAATCTGGGTTTTCCATCATTTTTTTGACAATTTTACACTGTGCTATTATGTTATCAAGAGATGTAGAAACTAAAGTAGGCAGAAGAGCAGTAGTTCCGAAATCTAAATGAGCTTTGTTTGATATTTTATAGTTTTCAATTGAAGCCTCTTGAGTATAGAATGCACCACCGCCACCATTGACCTGAAGATCAATAAAACCTGGTACTAATAACGCTCCTTTTAAATCAATGATGTTTTCGTAACCAAAAAGATTACTTTTGTGAATGACCTTTTTAATATAGCTTCCTTCAGTTACAACCGCTCTATTACCTACGAATGTTTCACCATTGAAAATAGAGCAATTTGTAAATACTTGTGTCATTTTTTTTTTCAAAACGCTAAGTTAATAAATTTCTGACTAATTACTTTATTTATAAAGTTTTTGGAGCTTTTTATTAAAAATGTTTGGTCATGATATCATTTTTTAATTAATAATCTTCAGGTAAAGGCTTCCAGATACTTTGTTTAATTGTTTCATCAAATGTTTTGATTAGAAGTCTGAGTTTCTCAGGAGCATTTGCTCTTACTTTTACTTTTTTTACTTTTTTTCCATTAAAAAATGTGAGATATGTAGAAGGTATGTCCATTAGATATTTATTATCATATTCACTTTCTAAGCTATCGACAGAAATTGAGTTAATTATTTCTTGTAACAATTTAAATTCAGAGATTTTAATTTTTGAGAAGCTGGCTTTTTTTATCTCAGTGTTTTCCTTTGGATAAAATTCAATCCAATTATTTTCTTTAAGAATTGCGTAATATACAGGACACTCTCCATAACATCTTGATTTTTCAATTTTCAAAATTGAATTTGAATTTTTCGGTAAATCGATTTTACAATTTTGAAAAAGTAAAGGCAACACTAAAAGTATTGCCTTTATTAAGTTTTGAATTAAATTTTTCATCTATTTTTTCTCTGTTGCTTGGATTGAATTTCTTCTATTTTCTTTTGCCAACGTGATTTTTTCATAGGTTGTTTCATTTGATTTTCAATTTTTGCAAGAATAGATTTTTCATCGATAATGAATTTTTTGATAGTAATAGTTTGAATAATTGTGATAACATTAGCTAGGAAGTAATAGAAGCTTAAACCAGCTGCATAGTTATTGAACATAAAAAGCATGAATATCGGCATTAAATTCATCATTACTTTCATATTTTTTTGAATAGCTTCTTGCATTTCACCACCACCACTCTGTGAGGGAGTTAGTTGCTGATTAAATCGCATGTAAAAAAACATGGATATAGCCATTAGTAATGTGAAAATACTAACATGATCTCCATAAATAGGTATTGGTATTCCAATATTGATTGCATTATCTACAGAAGATAAATCATCTGCCCACAAAAAACCTTGATGTCTCAATTCAATAGATGCAGGAAATAGTCTGTATAGAGCAATTAATATGGGCATTTGTAAAAGTGCTGGAATACATCCGGCTAGAGGGTTAACCCCGGTTTGTTTATACAAGGCCATTGTTGCTTGTTGCTTTTTCATTGGATCTGCATCTTTGTTCTCTTGATTTAATTTTTCAAGTTGAGGTTTAATAACCCTCATTTTAGCAGAGCTTAGGTAGTTTTTGTAAGTTATAGGAAAAAGTAAAAGCTTTATAGCAAATGTCAAAAGAATTATTCCAATACCAATCGATACGCCTAAATATTCTAATATTAACTGGAAAATTGGATAAAGAACATATTTATTTACCGCTCTGAAAATACCCCATCCAAAATTTATCTCATCTTCGATATCTAAGGTTCCACCCTTTATGTCAGCTAAAATATCAAAATCGTTAGGTCCAAAATACCAGTCAAAATCATAGTAGGTATCTCTGGATTTTTCGAATTTTAAAGGGGAAAATGCTGAATATTTTTTTAGGTAAGTTGTATCATCATCATTGTATTCAATTTTCATTGTTGGTTTATCTAAACCTTCTTTGTTTATGATTAAAATGTTAGAAAAAAACTGCTGTTTAAAGGATATCCAATCGGTTTTAAATTCAGCCTTTTCCTCGTCATCTCCCCTTTCACTTAGCCAATCATATCCATCTTTTTGGGAATGCCAGAAAACAGAGGCACTTTGCCGCTCAATGTACAAACTCTTTTCAATTGATACAGGTCTTTGTTTCCATTCTAATTCTAAATTACCATTGTTATCGCCCTCTATTGTCTTTGAGAGCCCAATTATATTAACATCGAAACCGATAAGATAATCGTCAGCATTAAGGGTGTAAACATAATCTATTCTTCCTTTACCATCATCTGTGTTAAGGGAGAAAGTAATACTTTCAGAACCTTCACTTACGGCTAGATTATTGACTGAAGGAACAAATTTGAATGCTTTTGTAGACTGAGGTTTATTTGCATGATTAAAGTTTATTATCTGATGGTTTCCTTCTCCTTCAAAAATGGTTAATTCGTTTTGCTGGTCTAATGCATAGTCTTTGTATGCTCTATATTCCTTTAAAACAGCTTTTGAGACATATGCACCATTTGTGTTAATATGTAGTCGAATTTTATTATTTTGTATGATTACTTCTTCTGATTTTTTTTCAGCAGACCCTGCAAAAACGCCATATTTTGATTTTAACTGTTCCTTTTTATATTCAATATAAGCATCGTTTTTAGAGGTTTTGTTATCGATGATTAAATTGTTTGATAGAGAGTCATCTGAGGTATTTGTAATTTTATTTGAGTTTTCCTTGTTTTGGGTACTTTCTTGAACGGTGGTATCTTTTGCCTTGTTCTGAGCTGTTTGTACTTCTTGAGAAGAGTTGAAAGTAATGTAAACAATTACAATTCCAACTATTAAAATCCAACCGATAATTTGATTTCTATCCATTAGTTATAGTATTCAATTCGTTAACTTATCTATTTTTTATGGCAGCTTTTACAAACTCAATAAAAAGAGGGTGAGGATTTGCAACTGTGCTTTTATATTCAGGATGAAATTGAACTCCAATAAAGAATGGATGTTTAGGAATTTCTATAACTTCCACTAGTCCTGTTTCAGGGTTGATTCCTGATGCTTTCATACCAGCTTTTTCAAAATCATCTTTATATGCACTGTTAAATTCATAACGGTGCCTATGTCTTTCTGAAATATTTGTTGTGCCATATGCTTTATGAGCAAATGTCCCCTCTTCTAACGTACAAGCATATGCACCCAATCTCATTGTCCCACCCTTGTTTTCAATTTTCTTTTGCTCCTCCATTAAATCAATCACTGCATGTTGAGTTTTATCATCAATTTCTCTGGATGAGGAAGATAAGCCAAGAACATTTTGTGCAAATTCAACAACTGCACACTGCATACCTAAGCAGATTCCAAAAAATGGAATATTGCACTCTCTCGCGTATTTGACAGCAGCTAATTTACCTGCTACACCACGCTCACCAAATCCAGGAGCAACTAAAATTCCATTTAGAGAAGATAGTTTTTCGCGTGTGTTTTCAGCCTTAAGGCTTTCCGAATGAATCCAATGTAATTCAACGGAGCACTCATTATGAGCTCCGGCATGAATAAGACCCTCTGCAATTGATTTGTAGGAGTCTTTCAACTCGACATATTTACCTATTAAACCAATCTTAATTGATTTTTTAGGGTTCTTCAACTTTTTCAGAAATGTTTTCCAAGTTGTTAAATTTGGGACTCCACCAATATCTAAGGCTAACTTTTTCAATACTATTTTATCTAGTTCTTCCTCCATCATTAATAATGGAACATCGTAGATTGTTTCTGCATCCAATGCAGCAATTACAGCTTCTACTTCAACATTACAAAATCTAGCAACTTTACTTCGAACATCAATTGGTATTTTATGTTCCGCTCTACAAACTAAAATATCAGGTTGTAAACCATATTCCAATAGTTTTTTCACGGAGTGCTGTGTAGGTTTAGTTTTTAGTTCTCCTGACGCAGCAAGATATGGTATAAGAGTAAGATGTATAACTAATCCATCTTTTCCAAGTTGCCACTTTAATTGCCTTACTGCTTCGATGTAGGGTAAAGATTCTATATCACCAACAGTTCCACCAATCTCTGTTATAACAAAGTCCCAATTGTTTTTCTCACCCAATCTTTTAATACTGGTCTTTATTTCATCAGTGATATGAGGTATAACTTGGACTGTCTTCCCTAAATATTCTCCTCTTCTCTCCTTATTAATAACGCTTTGGTAAATTCTACCTGTTGTAATATTATTTTCCTGTGATGTAGGCACACTTAAAAAACGTTCGTAATGCCCTAAATCTAGATCTGTTTCAGCGCCATCATCAGTTACAAAGCATTCGCCATGTTCGTAAGGATTTAATGTTCCTGGATCGACATTTATGTAAGGATCTAACTTTTGAATGGTTGCGGTATATCCTCTGGCTTGCAATAGCTTGGCTAGTGAGGCGGAAACTATACCTTTTCCTAAGGAAGAAGTAACCCCACCGGTTACGAAAATGTACTTTGTGTTGGACATTGATCTGCTACTTTTAACAGATTGTAAAAATACTAAGAAAAAATAGGCAAAGGAAAATAAAAAAGACCTATTTCATATACTTTTCAACAACATCTATTTCTTAACCTATTTCTTTTAAAATATTGATTTTAGTGAAGAATTTTAAAAACTAACTCTTTCAAAAGTTCCCCATCGGAGGTGGAAACGTTTCCATATCCTTTTGATTTCAAATCGTAATCGTTTAAGTATCCCATTATTTTGAAAATTTGTCTTTTCGAGTAATTGCGTTTGCCATTAATGTAATCTTTGACAAAAAATGGATTAACACCTATTGTTTTTGCAACTATTTCTGGTTGATCAGATGGAGAGAAATAACAACCCATAATTTTAGAAAACAATCTGTAAAAGCTGGCAAGTGTTACAACCAGAGGATAGTTTTTTTCGTTACTCGCAAAATAATTTACAATTCTATTTGCTTTTATAATTTTTTTATTAGCAATAGCGGTGGAAAGTTCGAAAATATTATAATCCTTGTTTATTCCAATGTTTTTTTCAATTATTTCAGGAGTTATTTCGGAGTTTTTAGGAATTGATATTGAAATTTTTTTAATTTCATTTGCAATTTTTGTTAAGTTATTTCCCAAAAATTCACTAAGTATTATCGAAGATTTCTCTGAAATTTTTAGGTATTGACTTTCTACTTGTTTTGTAATCCATCCAGGAACTTGATTATCAAAGAGTTTTTTTGATTCAAAAAAATCTACGTTTTTATTTAGTTTTTTTTGTGTTCTTGCGTCGAGCTTTTTTCCTTTGAAGGAGAAAATCAGAATGGTTTGATCCTGAGGTTTTCTTGCATAGTGAATTAGTTCGTCAAACTTTTTGAAATTTTGCGCCTCTCTTATCGAAATTACTTGGTAAGGTCCCATCATGGGAAACCTCTTGGCTGAATTTACTATAGTGAGTAAATCGGTGTCTTTAGCATAAACTATAGTTTGATCAAAATCTTTTGCTTCATTTTTTATAATTTGGGAGGTTGCGAATTTTTCAATTAAATCAATATAATACGACTCTTCACCATGTAAAAAATAAATAGGGGAATAAGATCCTCTAGCGATATTCTTTATAATTAATTGATGATTCATTTAAACTTTTGGATAAAGTTAGCTAATATGTAGGAGCCTATCTATTAAAAAAGTTTGAATTATTTAATATCAATTATACAGTCGTGTACTATAGTTTCGTCAGATTCTAAATTAGATTTAGAAGTAATTAATGCGCTATCATTTACAAGAGTAAAAGATTCTCCTTCTACACTAAAATAAATTGTGTCGAAAAATGAACGACAGTCGTAAATCTCGAACTTCCCTTCCTCCGTTAAATTATAAATACTTTGTGTTGCGCCAGGTGGTATTGTTATAGAATCTGAAACTAAAGTGTCTCCCACTATATCAAATCTAATGGTATTTTTACTGGAGTTTTTAATGTATCCATTGTACTCCGTCAATCCTTTTGAGCAGCTCATCATAATAAGCGAAATGAGAATCAAAGCGAGATTAATTTTAAGTTTCATTTTTTTTAAAGTTTAGGTTTATTTGAACCCTTCATTAACACCGAGTCCAAATAGAGAAAAGTCATATTTTACTGGGTCATCAGGGCAAATTATTTTTAGTTTTTTCGTGATTTCTTCCACCGCTTGCCAATCGTTTTGTTTTCTTTTTAGCATACCTAGTGCCCTTCCTACATTACCTGTGTGTATGTCTAAAGGTAAATGAAGAAGGGATGGAGATATTATTGTATTCCATATTCCTAAATCAACACCATACTCGTCTTTTCGAACCATCCATCTAAAATACATACATATTCTTTTAGCAGCTGAACCTTTTAATGGGTCTGGTAGGTGCTTTTTGCTTCTTGTTGCGTAAGGGTTTTTGAAAAATCTATTTTTAAATAGACTTAAAACATGAGCTTGACTTTTTGTTATTTCAAATTGAGATTTAAAATAAAGTCCAAGCGTTTCGTGTTCCGTTAAAATGTTCTGCAAAGCATAGCAAAAGGTAGCTAAATCAATCTCATTAAAAGTGCGATGTTTAAATCCAATGAAATTTCTCAAGTCATTTTTGTTGAAATCTCTTATAAAGTTTGATGGAGAATTGTCCATTCTTTGCATCAAACTATACCCATTTTTTATAATTGTTTTTCTATTTCCCCAAGCTATCACAGCTGCAAATAGTCCTGCAATCTCTATATCCTTTGGACATGTGAATTCATGAGGTATTTTCACCGGATCCTCTTCGATAAAATTGGAGTTGTTGAATTCAATATACTTTTCGTCTAGAAAAGTTTTGAGTTCGTTATGATTCATTCAAAATAATATTTCCGTCAGTAATTTTTATTACTCGGTCAGCTAGACTTGCCAGCTCTCTGTTGTGAGTGACTATAACAAATGTTTGGTTAAATTCTTCCTTTAATTCAACAAATAAATTGTGTAAATCGCCAGCGTTGTTAGAATCTAAATTTCCTGATGGTTCGTCCGCTAATATAACAGAAGGTTCATTAATTAAAGCTCTTGCGACAGCAACACGTTGTTGTTCACCGCCACTCATTTCACTGGGTTTATGCTCAGACCTATGATCAACCTTTAATTTTCTCAACAGATCAACTGCTTTAGCTTTAACTTCACTTGTTTTAGTTCCCATTATTAGTCCCGGCATCAAAACATTTTCTAGAGCTGTAAACTCAGGGAGCAGATGATGAAATTGAAAAACAAAACCAATATCTGAGTTTCGGAATTTTGAGATTTCCTTGTCATTCATCGAATGAATAGCTTGATTATTTATAAAGATCTCACCATTATTAGGTTTATCTAAAGTCCCTAAGATTTGAAGAAGGCTTGTTTTTCCTGCTCCTGAGGCGCCTATGATAGCAACTAGTTCACCTTTTTTTATCTCGAGATTTATACCATTTAGGATTATATTTTCCCCAAAAGATTTTTTTATGTTAACTGCTTTGATCATTAAAAAATAAAGATAAAAAAAATCCTTGTTTTGGTTATGTTGATAAATTTGTCCGTTAAATTATCATTTATATTTTTGTGATTCATACTACTTGCGTATTTTACAAAATCATTTTAAAAAAAGTTTGGGTGAATAAATTTTTAGGAGTTGACATAGGAGGTACTAATACAAAAATTGGAATTGTTACAAGAAATGGTGAATTGTTAGAAAAAGTGAAATACCCAACTAATGATTTATTTTCCGGAGATGGATACATAAAAAACTTTAGTGCTATTTTAAAAGAAATTTTAGATGTGAATTCTGAAATTAAAAAAGTTGGTATTGGTGTCCCTGGATTAATCACAAAAGACAGAAGGTCACTCCTAAAGCTTGCAAATATTCCAGATTTAAGTGGTCTTAACCTTCTTGATCAATTAGAATCATTATTACCGGGTTATCATTTTGCATTGGAAAATGATGCAAATGCTGCATGTTTGGGAGAGTTTTATTTTTCGGAGCATGATTTGCCAAACACTTTCTTGATGGTGACTTTAGGAACTGGTATTGGTGGTGCTGCAGTTATCGATGGTAAGCTTTTTTTAGGAGGTAATGGAAATGGAGTAGAAATTGGCCATATGCTAGCTGATGAGAACTCTGTTTATGAAGATTATATCAGTAAAAGAGCCATGGTTACTTACGTGAAAAAAAAGCTTGAAAAACAGAAATATATGAACTCTGTTCTGGCATCAATAAATTCAGACGAATTAACCGCAAAGGATATTGAGGTTGCTTTAAAGCAAAAAGATATTTTAGCTACAAAAGCCTTTGCTAATTTTGGTAAATGGTTGGGTAGAAATCTTGTTTCTGCAATGCGCGTTCTAGATATTAACACTATTCTTCTCGGAGGTGGTGTTTCTAAAACATTCAAGTATATGGAAGGTCCAATGATGCAGGAGATTAAAACTTATTTAGGTGAATATTACACAAAAGAACTAGTGATTCAAAAAGCCTCCCTTAAAAATGAGGCAGGCATTATCGGCGCAGCATCATTAAATTTTTAGTTTAATTAGTCTGATAGCCCAATATTTTCATCATATCTTCCGCCTTTTGCTTCTCATAGAATACTGAAGATATTAAATTGTCATATTTGTCAAGATTTAGAATGATTTGTTTGGGTGAGGGTACTAAACAATGTTTGATTCCTCCATGCCCCGCTAATGCATCTTGATAAGCACCTGTGTTGAAGAAACCTAAATGTAAAGGTCCTTTGTTGTCTAGTTCTGGCATGAAAAGCTTATTGTTATGAATTTCCGCATTGTAAAAATCCATACTGTCACAGGTTAATCCACCTAAAAAAGCATCCTTATATTTGTTAAACCATTTATTAATGGGTAAAATGATAAATCGCTGACCGATTCCCCATGTATCGGGTAGAGTATTCATAAAAGAGTTGTTAACCATATACCAGGACTCTCTATCATTTTGTTTTTTTTCGTTCAACACAGTGTAAATGTTTGCGCTTGCCTCTGCGACAGTATATGTGCCAAATTCAGTCATAATATTAGGTTCTTGTATTTTATATTCTTGACAAGTTGTTTTCACCTCTCTTAGAATAGATCGAATAAAACCTTGATAATCATATTTAAAATTTAGTGTTGATTTAAAAGGAAGGCCTCCCCCGATATTAAGAGTATCAAGAGAAGGACAAATATTTTTAAGTTGAGCAAATATTTTTAGACATTTAGAAAGTTCATTCCAATAATAAACATGATCCCGAATTCCTGTATTTATAAAAAAGTGGAGCATAGTTAATTCTGCTCTAGGATGATTTGATAATTGATATTTATAATAATTAACTATTTTCTCTGGATTAATACCCAATCTACTAGTGTAAAAATTATAGTTAGGAATTTCTTCTGTAGCCATTCTAATTCCAATCTTAAAACGGGTTTTAATAGCTTCGTTATAACTGTTGAATTCATCTAAATTGTCTAAAACAGGTATTAAGTTTTTAAATCCATTATTAATTAGTTGAATAATATTTGTTGTGTATTCAGGTCCCTTAAATCCATTACAAACAATTAT